>Ga0214228_1000020_pt1 | contig 55572 bp, 50 predicted proteins | sample TroBogypolimnion_21_FD_153066 | JGI IMG/M metagenome (GOLD analysis project Ga0214228, IMG submission 153066) | Freshwater microbial communities from Trout Bog Lake, WI - 05NOV2007 hypolimnion | ecosystem: Environmental > Aquatic > Freshwater > Lake > Hypolimnion/Profundal zone | place: Trout... | reverse complement strand
CTTTTTCAAATATGGGCTAACTTTTATTGCCTCTATGCTATTAAATGCTGAATTTCAATCAAATATAGATATTTTCAAATTTTTGTCATGTACTTAGATTGATATTATCTATTAAATCATAACTTATATCAATTAAACAATTTTGAATTTAAGTGTGTTATATTTTAAAATTAAATTTTTTCACAATTGTTTTTTGTAGAAGAGTATGAGAAATTTCTTTTTCTTAGCAGTATTGAGTCTTAGTTCAAGCGTTTTTGCACAAAAAGGAACAATTAAAGGTAGGGTGTTTGATGCGAAAACAAATCAAGCTATAGAATTTGCCTCTATATTAATTCAGGGTACTAATATTGGTTCTACCAGCGATTTGGATGGGAACTTTATTTTTACAGGTATTGAACCGGGTTTTAAACATTTAATAGTAAGTTCGGTCGGTTATCAAACCACAGTATCTGCTGAATTTCAGGTACAGGGAAATCAAACAACTTTTATAGATATTCCGGTTTCTGAATCAGCAGTACAATTAAAGGAGGTTACTGTTCGTCAAAACCTGACACTAAAGAAAATTGAAAGTCCTTTATCGGTACTTTCTGTTGGTGTTCAGGAAATTGAAAAAACAGCCGGTGCAAATAGGGATGTTTCAAAAGTAATTCAAACATTACCTGGTGTCGGAGCAACAGATCCGAATAGAAACGATTTAATCGTTCGTGGAGGTGGACCATCCGAAAATGTTTTTTTTCTTGATGATATTGAAATCCCAGTTATAAATCATTTTGCAACTCAAGGTTCATCCGGGGGTTCTGTGGGAATTATTAACCCTGATTTTGTAAGAAGCATCGACTTTTACACGGGTGCATTCCCTGCTGATAAAGGCAATGCATTAAGTTCGGTGATGGATATAAAAGAAAAAGATGGAAGTAAAGATAGGTTGCATTCTAAATTATCTGTGGGTGCTTCTGATGCGGCTCTTACGTTGGATGGTCCTTTGAGCCAGAATACAACTTTTATTGTTTCCGCTCGCCAGTCGTATCTGCAATTCTTATTTGCAGCTATCGGTTTACCTTTTTTGCCGACTTATAATGATTTTCAGGTCAAAGTGAAGACACGGATTGACAATAAGAATGAAATCACTTTTCTGGGATTAGGTGCAATCGATAATGATGCACTTAATATGGGCATTAAAAATCCAACAGAAAGTCAAGCTTATATTTTGAATTATTTACCTACTTATTTACAATGGAATTATACATTAGGTGCTGTTTATAAACATTTTGCCGATACACATTATGATACATGGGTTTTGAGTAGAAATATGCTTAGAAACACTAATTTTAAATATAAAAATAACAATGTAGATAGTTTGAAAACCTCTGATTATAAATCGGATGAAGCTGAGAATAAATTACGTTTTGAACGAAATTACCCTGATTTACCGATAAAATTGTCGTTCGGTGGAGGATTAAAATATGTGCATTATACAAATTACACAAACAGGCAAATAATTTTCAATAATGTGGTAAGTAACTTAATGTATAATACATCAATTGGTTTATTTGGATATAATGCATTTGCGCAAGCATCAAAAGAACTGATGGATGAAAAATTGAAATTATCTCTGGGCGTAAATTTTTATGGTCTGGATTACAACATGAATATGAAAAACCCTTTGAATCAATTTTCGCCACGGTTTTCAATCTCCTACTCACTTTCGTCAAGTTTTGACATAAATGCAAATATAGGACGCTATGCACAACAACCGGCTTATACAACGCTTGGATATAGAAATTCAACTGGATTATTAGTAAATGAAACCGAAAACCTGCGTTATATAATTTCCAATCAGGCAATTGCCGGAGTGGAATATAAACCAATGGAAAAAATGAAGTTAAGTGTCGAAGGTTTTTACAAACAATATGATAATTATCCAGTTTCTGTAGCCGATGGTATAAGTATTGCCAGCGAAGGAACTAGTTTTGGAGAAGTTGGTGATGAACAAATTGTATCAATAGGAAAAGGAAGGGCTTATGGAGTCGAATTTTTATACAAAATAATGGAAATGAGTCGATTAAATGTGGCTTCAACGTTTACTTACTTTAAGAGTGAATTTACAAACTCAGCTGGAGTTTATATTCCGTCCTCATGGGATACTCGCTTTTTGTTAAATTTTATTGCAGGTTATAAGTTTAAACAAAATTGGAATTTAGCTATTCGTTGGAGATTTGTTGGTGGAGCACCTTATACTCCTATTGATCCAACTTCAGCTTTCAAATCTGTGTGGAATGTAACCAATCAACCTATTTTGGACTATTCAAAATTTAACTCATTAAGATTGTCCAATACACATCAATTAGATATGAGAATTGATAAAGAATTTTATTTTAAGAAATGGGTACTGAATTTATATACAGATATTCAGAATGTATACAATTTTAAAACTACCGGAGCACCATTTTATACAAATTTAAGTGCAACTCCAACTATTCAAGATTCGGGTACTTCGGTTTATTTACCTGTAACTGATCCAACAAATATGAATAAATATGTATTAAGAACTATACAAAACGTTGCAGGAACAATTTTGCCAACAATTGGTTTGATTGTTAAATTGTAAATCAGTATCTATTTAACTCACAAATCTTTTAAAGCGTTAGATTTATGAAAACAAAATCTTTACTAATCGGTATTTTAATGCTATCAGTTTGTAGTTTTGCTCAACATAATACTGAAACTTATGTTGAACAGAGTTATGGTAAAGGTAATAATGGAAGCCTAATTACTATTAAATTTGAAAAGGGAAAAGAACACAATCATCCTCTTTTTGCTATTTGGCTTGCCGATGAGAATGGGAAGTATATTCAAACCTTATATGTTTCACAAAGTATTGGAAAAGGTATTTTCAGGCATGTAAATCATGATTCATACAAACATTGGGAGTCAGGTGAAATTCAACGCCCTGCAGCTTTACCTTATTGGGCGCACCAACGAAATATTAAAAATGAATTTGGGACATTTAATCCTACACCAAGACAGCCTGTTGTTGATGCATATACAGGTGCTACTCCCAGTTCGTCGTTTATTCTGAAATGTGAAACAGAAAAGAAATTAAGGGGGAAGTATAAAATTATGTTGGAATTGAATCAATCCTGGGACTGGAATGAGTATTGGACCAACGACAAATTTCCAAATGATAAGGAATATAAAACTTCGAGTCAACCCGCACTTGTTTATTCTGTTGATATTGACTTAAATAATTTAGCACCGGAATACTTGATGAAACCAATAGGGCACAGCCATTATTCAGGTGCAAATGGTGAATTAGATTCCGATTTAAGTACAATAACTACAGCTCTTCAGATAGCAAAGAGTATATCTGTGAAAATTGATTAAACAATAATCCGTTTTCTATCTGATTTTCAATTCAGGGTATTTTATTCGATTGTGATAGATGTTTTTTAATTTTTCTTTGAAAACAGCTTTAACTAACTCTACATCACGGAAGCTGATGGGTGCGTCTTTAAATTCACCTTCTGCAATCTGACCATTTATCATATTCTCAACCATTTCATTAATACTTTCGTCAGAATATTCTGATAAACTTCTTGATCGTGCTTCAACTGCATCGGCCATCATTAAAATTGCCGATTCTTTGCTGTTTGGTATTGGTCCAGGATAAGTAAACACAGCTTCATCCGGTTTCTTATCGGGGTTTGCATTGATGTACGAGTTGTAAAAATATTTTGTTTTACTTAATCCATGATGTGTACCAATAAAATTAATAATTTGTTCCGGCAAATGACTCTTTTTAGCAATTTCCACTCCATCAGTCACATGATTAATAACAATTTTCGATGCTTCTTCAAAATCAACATCAGTCAATGGGTTTTTCCCCCCCAGCTGATTTTCGATAAAAAATTCCGGATGTTTCATTTTACCAATATCATGATAAAGTGCACCTGTACGAACCAATAAACTGTTTGCGTTAATTTTTCTTGCGGCTTCAGTTGCTAAATTTGAAACTTGAAGTGAATGTTGAAAAGTACCTGGAGCTCGTTCTGAAAACTCCATCATCAAATCACTGTTTATATTTGTAAGTTCAACAAGTGTTACACTTGAAAGTAATCCAAAAATCTTCTCGAATAAATATATTAAAACGTATGCAAACAACAGAAAAATACTCGATATGCCAAAAAATGCAATATAATGCCAATCGATACGCTGAACATCGCCTTTTGAAATGAATTCAAAAGCCAAAAACATAAGTGTATAACTTAAAAAGATATATAAGGCTGTTTGTGCTAGCTGAGAACGTTGCGACATGTCTTTTAAGCTCGAAACGGCAGCCATACCTGCGGTGATTTGCAAAATTGCAAATTGAAAAGCATTATCGACCATGAATGAGATGATTAGCACGGTAATAATATGGGCAAATAATGCCGTTCGCGAATCGAAAAACACACGAATTATCATTGGTAGTAAGGCAAACGGAACTATGTAGTAATTTAATGTAGTAAAACGGATGGTAAGTGATGCTATACTTACTATCATTAGTATTAGCAAGAGAATAAATATAAGATTACTTGTGTTTTCGTAAATGCGCGGACGAAAAAGTAAAATGTATAAAAAGAACAAGGTCATTAAACCAATCACCATAATAATTTCGCCAATTACAACTATTGAAGATTGTTGTAAAGTTGTTTTCCGCTTTTCAGATTCTATCTTCAAGGAATTTAAAACAAGGTAATTGGTCGGTGTAACTATTTCACCTCTATCAATAATTCGTTCGCCTGATTGAACCATTCCCAAGGTATTTGAAAAGTTCTTCAATATCTCATTCTTTGATGTTTCGGAGGTCAGGCTGTCATACTTAAGATTATCAGTTAGATACATATTTATGTCGTACGATTTTAACGATACCGGAGCTTCTTTTATCAGCTCTTCGTAAGCAGATTTTGGCGTGTAAAGATCTTGCGATGAAATGGTATGCGTCACTCTATTCGGCAAAATACATGAAATTTCATCTTTTTTATCTACTTGTAGTTTGTTAAATTCTTCAACAGAAATAATTCCAAGAGAATATATCTTTTTGAATTTAGTATTTAGATAATTTTTTAATCGGTATGAACTTTCACCTTTTTTTTGTAAGTCAAATGTTAATTTAGATAGTTGCTTGGTCACAACTGAAGTATCTAACTTATAAAATGGAGTATAATCCTTGAGAATTTCATCTTTCTCCTTCGAAATCTGTTGATCACTTTTGTAAATTGGAAAATCGAAAGCAGCTGTAATTAACTCGTATGACCAGGGTTTTCCAATTTCAAATTGATATTTGAATTTTTCTTCTTTTGGAAAAAGAATAACTATCAACAAAGCCAGAATGGTGAATATCCCGACTCTTCCTAAATCCTGAAGTTGAGATGGGGTGGGTCTTATTTTCATAATGGAGATGGATTGAGAATTTTGAATTCAAAAACTGCCGAAAATTACTAAAAAAAATTGTAGTTTATAAGTATTGATGATATTTTCATCATTATTCAGCGTTTTTCTGAAAATAAAGAGATTTTATAAACTAAAATGCCAATAGCGCATTATCAGAATGGATTAATTTCTCGCGGTTAATTATGTATTAGACTAAGAATAGTTCCCACGCAACCAATAAGAATAATCACGAATCCAGTAATTTGGTTGATAATTTTTAATCCACGCATATTGAGTTTACTTTTAAATCTACTAACCAAATATGTCAATAAACCCCACCACAATAATGCACCACCAAGTATGGATAAAATGCCGCAAACTGTAATTAGAAATGTAGTTGATTTGTCAATAAATTCAAAACGAGCGAAAAGTGCAATTAAAACAAATAGTACCAATGGATTAGAAAACGTCAATCCAAAAGCTGTAAAGAAATCACCGGGCAGGCTATGTTTTACGGTTTCGTTCGGTTTAGGTTGGGTAGCCGGATTACTTTGATAGATATAATAACCAAAAAATGCAACCACTAAACTTCCGACTAATTGAATTATTAAGCGGTGAATTGCAATAAAATCAAGCACAAAATTTAAAAAGAATAAGGTTATTATAGTGTAGACTAAATCGGATGTAGTAGCCCCCAAACCTGTAGCAATACCATGTTTCTGTCCTCTGTTAAGTGTTCGTTGAATGGTTAACATACCAATCGGACCCAATGGTACAGAAATACATAATCCAATAAGAATTCCTTTTATTATTATATCAAGCATTTACTTCTTTTGTTGTTTGCATCGCAAAGATAAGTTTTTTCTGCCAATTTTGTAACATTGGGCTGAAGGGATTAAGGCTTATAAATTAAATTTATTTTAACTTTAGGTTTGTTAAAAACCAAAATCTTCAATTTTCTTGTCAAATTTTTTTGCTTCAGCCGGTTTTTTTGCTTTAAGTTGTGTCGAAATGCCTTCAACATAAATGGCTGGATTGGGTTTTGCTGGACAAATTGATTCACAACCTCCACAGCCAATACATATATTTTCTGTTACTTCGGGTATTGTCAATCCATTTTTATAGGGAATCATGTGAACAGCCTGAGTCGGACAATGTTCGGAACAGGCACCACAATCTTTTTCTTCTGTAAAAACAATACACTTATCTTTTCGGAATTGAGCTATGCCAATTTGATTTTGTTTTTTTGTTTCAATATCCATTTTTTGTAAAGCATTTGTTGGACAAACGGTTGTACAAATGTTACAATCATACGAACAAAAAATGTGTGTTGAAAATACCAGATGAGGTTGCATAATTCCTGTAAATCCATATTCTAAAGCTGCAGGCTTCAAAACTTGCATCGGGCATTTTGTCACGCAAAGTTGACAAGCTGTACAATGTTTATTGAAATGATTTATATTCTGAGCCCCGGGAGGCATTATGGGCTTGCGCGAATGTATTGGGTCATTATTGCGTAACATCTTTGTTGTTTTAGCGAATGCAGCTGATGTAATTACAGCTCCCGAAACCAGTAAAAATGTACGGCGACCGTTGTCGACTTCTTTTTCGGCAGTAGAGGATTTTATTTTTTTGTACCTGAAATCATATTTTATGCTGCTGCTTTTGCATGACGAAAGACAATTAAAACAACTCACACAACGTGAATCGTCAATTTTCATATTCTTGCTGTCAATACATTTCGATTTGCATTGTTTGGCACAAATTCCACAGTGACTGCAACTTGACTCTTCAATAGAAAAATGGAATAAGGAGATTTTTGATACTAATCCTAAGCCAGCCCCAACTGGGCAAATTGTATTACAATACAACCGACCATGTTTTACTGACATTACAGCAACTATATAGAAAAATATTATTGCAATTATAAATGTAAGTGGCACAAAACTAATTTGTTCTACTTGATATAAGCTGTAATTTCCTGATTGTAAAAGTATTGTAGTTAAACCATTATTTGCCCAAATAATTAATGGACGGAAAAGTTGCGAAATAATTCGACCGAAAGTACTGTAAGGATCGAGTAATAAAATAAAAAAGGAACTGCCAAAAACGAACAAAATTAATGTTATAGTTAAAATAGAATACCGAATCCAATTTTTTGGTTCGGCGTATTTAAAAGGAAATTTTCTGTTTGATTTTTTTTAAAAAAGCTTTGATTTCCATGCTATTAAATCCTGAAAAACTCCTAATGGACAAATCGTAGAACAATAAATTCGTCCAAACAATAAACTTAGAACAAATAATAAACCAATAAAGAAAAAATTGAAAGACAAAAGTGCAGGAATCCATTGAATACTAAGGAAATGATGCAATGCGACCGGTAATTTCCCTGTAAAATCAAGGAAATATACAATTATCGGAATAAAAAATACAAGTGCTAATAAAACGCGAATTTTTTTGATAAATTTCATTTCAAAAATTTTTAAACAAAGTATTTTTTGATTTACATTCTGATCCTTTTTACATTCAATTTTTCGAGCTTTTGTGTTCCGACATGATTTCTTTCTGCTAATTCAATATATCGAACATCTTTTATATCAGTAGGTTGAACTTGTGAGAACATTTTTAAAGCTGCTGTGTCGACTGCTACAAAATCAGTTGAAATTAACAATGATCTAAGCAGAACTACATCGGCCTCCGATTTTCCTTGCGGTCCATTCGATTTCATGATCCGATAAGCATCAACTATGTTTAACGCCGGTTTTTTATGAAAAGTAGCAATATCTGCTATACATTGATGTAAGTCATTTTTATGAAAAAACTTTCGATCCCAAACAATTCCCATCAGGTTTTTCATTGAAATAGAGTTTTTTGCACCTCCATGATGCTTTAAAATGGGAACATTAAACCAGACATCGCAATCCAGTATGGCTTTATGAACTTTGTTCGATTTCATTTTTATGCCATCAGGGATGTTCACTTCACGATAATAAGATTCATCATTACCGGGTACCATTTTGCCGCCGGCAGCAGTTACAGCAGCTTCAATACCGCTATTAGTATAACTTTTAATCCAATCATGACATGTATTATCAAAAACTATTACTTCGGATGCTCCTGCACCTTTACAAAGTTTTACCAATGCTCCTACCAAATCGGGATTAGTATTAGCTGCCAGTTCAGGCTTTCTATCCCAACCAATATTAGGCTTGATAACCACTTTCTGACCTTTTTTTACAAAATTTTTAATTCCACCCAGTTCTTTCAACGCCCTAATCAACATAGCTTCTGGTTCACCACCCATTACAGCTACTAAATCGGGTTCTGATTGAACAACCATATTTTTACTTGAAACTATTGATCCAAATGCATTCGTTTTTAAAACTGATGCAAAGCCTACTATCGCAGCTGATTTAAAAAAATCTCTTCTTTTCATATGGCATTGAATTGAAAATTTATATTCATTTGTTTCCAAAACAGATGACAAATATAATCAATATTTTTGTAGTATTTTTTTAGGGGAAAATTTTATGGGTGAAAGTATTAAGGCAATTTTTTGTTGTATAGTAATGCAACAAAAACACAGCTATTCTGTTTCTTGTCAGATTACATAGAATAAATGTGTTTTTGCTAATTGTAAGGATATTCTTCTACAATCCTTCTAAATCTTTAATGTCTTCTTTTTTTGATTCTTCTTTCTTTATTTCAAATTGTTTGTCAGTCAATACTTTGTCTTTAACTAATACCACCTTTCCAAGTACGGTCAGTATGGATAAAATGGATAATATTAACAATATCCTGGGAATCAATTTTATATTGTCATCCGATTTGAAAAAAGCTAAAAGTGAAAATAATAACGTCAGAATAGCCGGCAAGAGTGCTATAGTCCCTAACGGCAAAATGCAAAATACTACGCTTAAAACAGCGAAGAAATAAGATACAATTAGAAAGAATTTTCTCATTTATACTATAATTTAAAATCCTGATGCTGTGGATAATGACAATTGACCTGTTCCAACAGGAATGCTAAACCTAACTAAAACAGGAATTTTTTTTGTATCGGCCGTCAACCAAATCAAATTTTTATCTTTTCCTTTTAATTTGTCAGTTTTGGCACCAATTGAAAGCTCAAAACATTCTTTTTTTCCTAAATTACCTGCTGAAACAGTTTCTTTTCCCATCATTTTAACCGAAACAGGATATTCTTTCTCGTCAAAAACAATACTAAAACCAGTACTTTGTCCCGGTTTAAATTTTGAAAAATCAATAGTACGTAATTTGTAAATCATTGAAATAATATCTTGTGAAGAACTGCCGATTGTAAATGTCTTCTTGTTTTCAGCTCTGTTTTTCACTTTCGAAGTACTGCTAATTGATTTTCCATCAGGAGAAAAGATGTATTTTTCCATTTTAGAATATCCACCTTCAAAAATATTGCGCTTGTACAAATAGGGACGAAAACTCACAGGGTCAACATAAGTCTCGTACTGGTCTCTGATTTTGAAAAAAGTATCCCATTTACTGAATGTAGCAGCCTCCCAACTTAAATGCAAAAAGGTTTTCTTCGATGTTTTGACTGTTTCGGTTTGCATCGAAACCTGTGCAATTTGCGTCATAAGCCCACTCATATTATACGAGGCAGCATAAACCAACTTTTCATTCGGTTTGATTTGTGAAAAACAGGTATTAATTGTAGCAAAAATAATAACTAAAACAATGATTTTTTTCATTTTTCTCCCAAATTTCTTTTCGATTTATCTTTCAGAAAATTACCAATATTTTTGCTGTTTTCAATAAAACCGGCAATAATTATACTGATGATTAATGCAAAAACAAAACAACTAATTATGTATTTGAACATTCCGTTTATTGGTAAAGGATTAACAACAAAATTGGATGGTATCTCTACGGGTTGTTTGAAATTTTCTAAACCACTTTGTGCACTTGAAATTATATCCTGAAGTCTGAGTAAATCGTTGTAAAAGAGCTGTTTTTGCTGTTCGCCAACAACTAAGGAGTTTTTGTTAAAACGTAATTGTTGATTATTTTCTTTAAAGTAATTGACTTTTGCTAAACTGTCAACTCTGGCGAGTTCTAGTTTAGAAATCCTTATTTGTTGAGTTAATTGGTTTTTTGCATTATCGAAATGAGTTTTCAACAATTCATTAGCATTGAAATATTTCAAAACTGCTTTTTCAATTAAAGGAACTTGATTGGGTTTTTTGGTTAATATTCTCATATATACCCTGTCTCGCATTTTTACATACATGGTGTCTTTTTGAGAATAATTGTCAGCATAATCAACAGTAACTGCAATACCATCCTTTAAATATTGAATTACATAATATGAATGAAATCCGACTATGTTTTTAACTACACTATCAGGCAATTCGAGTTTATTAATAAGTGATGTAGTTTTAATTCCTGGATCAGAATTTTCAAGTTGTTTGCTAATTTCTCGTACAGTCTGTGCGTCACTGCCATAAATCATGGCTAAAGCTTCAGCTTTGTAAATTCTTGCTTCTGGTCGACTTAAATAAATCCCGAATGAAAGACAGAGGAAAACTATTATAGCAGTTAGAATTAAATGTCGGTACAGTAATTGAATTGTAAAACCGATAAACTTGAATAAATGTTGAACTGTTGTTTTTATCCAGTTAAAAAACAGTTGTAATAACTGTAATAAATTAATTTCTTTTGAGTTGTTTTCTTCCATATCCGTATGTATTGTAATATTTTAAGTGTTTATTTGTTTTATTGATTCGTTAGTATTCATTTCATCTTCAGTTAAATATTCCATTTCATCATTTTCATCCTCATCCCATTCTTTTATCGGTTTTTGTGGTCCATCATTTCTAAACCAGATGGATAAGACTACACCAACAATTCCACCGGCTAAATGACCTTCCCACGAAATAGGATCCTGTGCCTGCCATGGGAAAATGTGCCAAACCATACTACCATATAAAAAGGCAACGATAAGCGAAATGGCAATCAAAGGTACATGTTTTCTGATAAATCCACTAAAAAACAAGAAAAAAGCCAGCGAATAAATTAATCCGCTTGCACCAATATGCCAATTTTCACGACCAATGCACCAAAGTATTAACCCACTGAAAATATATGATATAACTAATATTTTTGTTGCAAATTCTTTGTAAAAAAGATACAGAAAACTTGCGAGAACAAAAAAAGAAATAACATTATTTATCAAATGACTCAGGTCTGCATGAACAAAAATCATTGTAAAAATACCACCTGTGTTTTCAATTCTACGCGGAAAAACTCCGGCAGAATGAAAATCCCAGTTCATGCCTTTTTCCAATATATAACTTAGTATCATTCCTGATACTATTACAAATGGTATAATGAGGGCATTTGCTATTTGTCGTTTTTCAATTGAGCTGTTCGTGTTTTCTTGCATTATGCTCTTTGATTTTAACGACAAAAGTACAGTTTCTTTGTCAATTAACGGAAAATTTTAAATAAAAGTATAAATTTGGAAGAGAAAAATTATTTTTAAATATAATTATCTAAAAATCAAACTTTTATATTTGATGAAAATGAGGAATTTTAGACGATGAAAAAATAATTTCAAATTGTGGTGATTTTAGTCAAAATATGCTTTTATTGTTCAGAAAAATTTGATATATTGCGGTCGTAAATCGAATAAACCAATAATTCATTTTTTAAGATATGAGTTACCTCAATTTTGACAAAACTTTGTTAATTAATCTCGAAAAATCATTAACTAAAGAGATGATTCGGACAAATCGGGCGGGGACTTACAATAGTACGACACTAATTGACTGTAATACACGTAAATATCATGGACAGTTAGTCATGCCATTGCCCGAAATTGACGATTCAAATCATGTGTTATTGTCTTCACTCGACGAAACTGTAATACAGCATGGAGCTGAATTTAATCTTGGCATTCATAAATATGAAGGCAATAACTTTAGTCCTAAAGGTCATAAATATATTCGTCAGTTCGATTGTGAAGTGATTTCACGAACTATTTATCGAGTTGGGGGAGTCATTCTTTCGAAAGAGAAAATGTTGGTTTCATTTGAACCCCGTGTATTAATTAAATATACCTTGCTTGAAGCTCATTCTCCTACTATAATTCGCTTTAAACCATTTCTGGCTTTCAGAAGCGTTAACGAATTAACTCATGAAAACGGTGTGGCAAATACTGATTTTTTGGAAATTGAGGATGGTATTTCGATGTGTTTGTACGAAAAATATCCAACATTAAATATGCAATTTTCTAAAAAAGTAACATATATTCATCAACCGGTTTGGAATAAAAATATTGAATATTATAAGGAAAAAGAACGAGGATACGATTACAGAGAAGATTTATTTGTACCGGGTTATTTTGAAATGCCTGTTAAAAAAGGAGAATCGATCGTTTTTTCAGCCGGAATTTCAACTATTTCAACTAAAAAATTGAAAGCATTGTGGGATGAGGAATTAACCCGTCGTAATTCCCGAACTGATATGTTTAATTGTTTGAAAAATTCAGCTCAACAATTTTACAAACGTGAAGGTGACAAAACCTATTTATTAGCAGGTTATCTCTGGTTTGGTGCAAGGGCTCGTGACCAGTTTATAGCATTAACCGGTACTACACTATGTATTGACCGGATGGATTATTTTGATGCCATCATGAATACTGCTATACCTGAGTTAGAGCGATTCTTAAATGCTGAAAAGTCAGATTTTAAACTTCAAAATATCGATGATTCGGATGTTTTACTTTGGTTTTTATGGAGTATTCAGCAATATGCTAAGACAGTTTCGATGGCAGAAGCCGCTCGTAGGTATGGACAGTTGGCAACGAATATTATTTCGTTCATACGAAAAAACCAGCATCCTAATTTGTTTCTTCATAATAATGGTTTGTTGTTTGTAAATGGTAAAGAAAAACCGGCTACATGGATGAACGCTATGGAGAATGGAAAACCCATTACGCCACGTAGTGGTTATGTGGTTGAAATTAATGCTCTATGGTACAATTCATTGAAATTTACTTCGCAATTAACCCGTGAGAATGGAAATGAACATGCTGCTGATTTGCTTGATTATCAGGCAGAAATAGCACGAGAAGCGTTTATTCAAATTTTTTGGAATGGAACATATTTGTACGATTTTGTGGATGGCAATTATTCCGATTGGGAAGTCAGGCCTAATATGATATATGCAGTAGGATTACCATTTTCACCATTAAATAAACAGCAACAGAAATCAGTTTTAGATATTACAACAAAAGAATTATTAACTCCGAAGGGATTACGATCGTTGAGCCCAAAGAGTGGATTCTATAGACCGAGTTATGTCGGTGGACAATTGGAACGGGATCGGAATTATCACAATGGTCCGGTGTGGCCATTTACTTTCGGGGCATTTGCGGAAGCTTATCTACGAGTCTATAAACAAAGTGGAAAGTCTTTTATTGAACGAATGTTGATTGGTTTTGAAGCTGAAATGTCTGAACAATGCATAGGAACTCTACCTGAATTGTTTGACGGAAATCCACCCTATAAAGGTCATGGAGGTCTGTCATTTGCTATGAATGTTGCTGAAGTTTTGAGAATTTTGAATGTGTTGAAACAATTTGAAAACGAATTATAGATGAGAGCTTTAATGTTTGGTTGGGAATTTCCTCCGCATATTTTGGGTGGATTAGGAACTGCAAGCTACGGACTGACAAAAGGAATGTCGTTGCAAAATGACATGGAAATTACATTTGTCATACCTAAGCCGCATGGCGATGAGGATCAAAGTTTTTTGAAAATTATAGGTGCATGTAATGTTCCAATTGTATGGAAAGAAAACTCATGGGATTATGTCAATCAACGAATAGGAAAAATAATGCATCCTGATGAGTATTTTCATTTAAGAAATGGTATTAAATATGATTTTAATAGAATCTACACCAACGATTTAGGCTGTGTCGATTTTTCGGGTCGTTATCCTGATAATTTGATTGAAGAAATTTCGAATTATGAAGCCGTAGCAAGTGTTTTAGCACATCAAATGAATTTTGATATAATACATTCACATGATTGGTTAACCTATCCTGCCGGTGTTTTTGCCAAACAAATTTCGGGAAAACCGCTTGTAATTCATGTTCATGCAACTGATTTTGATCGTAGTAGGGGACAGGTTAATCCTACTGTTTATGGTATTGAAAAGCGTGGTATGGATGCTGCTGATCATATAATGACAGTTAGTAATTTAACCCGAAAAATTGTAATTGAAAAATATCATCAGGACCCTCGAAAAGTGACGACCGTACATAATGCAGTAGAGCCATTGCCTGATGTTGATACATTTACTAAAACAGTGCGTAAAGAAAAAGTTGTGACATTTTTAGGGCGGATTACGATGCAAAAAGGTCCTGAATATTTTGTCGAGGCGGCTTATCATGTTTTAAAAAAGACCAAAGATGTACGTTTTGTAATGGCTGGAAGTGGTGACATGATGCATGCAATGATTGATTTGGCAGCAAAGCGTGGAATAACTGATCGGTTTCATTTCACAGGTTTTCTGAAAGGCAGACAAGTTCATGAAATGTTGGCTGAAAGTGATGTTTATATCATGCCATCAGTGTCAGAACCTTTTGGCATTTCGCCTTTAGAGGCTATGCAGGTTGGTACTCCTTCAATTATTTCAAAACAATCGGGCTGCGCTGAAATTCTGACACATGCTATTAAGACTGATTATTGGGATATCGATGCAATGGCTGATGCAATTTATTCAATAGTAAAAAATCCAGCTATGTTCGAAAGTCTGAGTAAATTAGGACTTGAGGAAGTTAATAATATCAAATGGCAGGATGCAGGACTGAAAGTTCGTGCCATTTACGAGAGCGTTATGTAATTTACATTTTATTGATTTACATTTTACAATTGTGTCAAACTGAGCATGTAATTTGTAACTTAAAACTTAAAAAAAATATGCGAAACCTTTGTTTTTATTTCCAGATTCATCTTCCGTTTCGGTTGAAACGCTATCGTTTTTTCGATATAGGAAACGATCATTATTATTTTGATGATTTTCAGATTGGTGACGAGATTCGACATTTTGTTGAACAATCCTATTTGCCTGCCAATAAAGCAATTCTTGAGATGATTCGCAGTTCGAATGGTAAATTTAAGTGTTCTTTTGCCATTTCCGGTATTACACTTGAACAATTTGAATTGTATGCCCCCGAAGCAATCGACAGTTTTAAAGAATTGGCTGCCACCGGAAATGTGGAATTTTTGGCTGAACCTTATGCTCACTCCCTTGCTTCAGTTTTTGATGCCAACGAGTTTGAACGACAGGTTAAACTCCATTCCAATAAAATTCAGGCTTTATTCGGAAAAAAACCTTCAACATTTTATAATTCAGAGTTAATATACTCGGATGAAATAGGTGAATTAGTTTCAAAAATGGGTTATAAAATTATGCTTATTGACGAAGCAAAACACATTATGGGTTGGAAAAGTCCTAATTTTATTTACTCACATTCCTATCTTCCGAAGTTAAAATTAGCCGTTAGGAATTATAAATTAAGCGATGATATTGCTTTTCATTTTGTAGATTTTTCTTTAACTGCCGAAAAATTTATTGGTTGGATTTCTGCTTTCCCTCAAGATGAGCAAATTGTAAATATTGGAATGGGGTATGAAGTTTTTGGAATAACACAATCAGCATATACAGGTATTTTTGATTTTCTGAAAGCTTTGCCTTATCATGCTATGGAGCAACAAATTGGTTTTGTTCTGCCAGCCGAACTTAGCAAGAAGTATGAATCGGCAGGATCATTATCAGTTCCATATCCAATGAGTTGGGTTGGAAATGATAAGGACTTAACGCCTTGGACAGGAAATGATTTGCAACAAGAAGCTTTGAATAAATTATATGCCGTTGGTGAACGGGTGAGATTGTGCAAAGATAAACAACTTTTATTGGATTGGTTGATATTGCAATCAACAGATCACTTTCGTTACATGAGCCATAAAGATGCTTACAGATCATATTATGATTCTGCTTATGAAGCATTTATGAATTATATGAACGTGTTAGCTGATTTTTTGAGCCGAGTTGAAGCACAATATCCAAGTACAATTGAGAATGAAGAACTAAATGAATTGTTAAAGACAATCAATCGACAGGAAGAGGAAATAGAAGCCCTTGAGCTTGTGATTGAAAAACTTAAATCAAAAACTAAAAAAAGAGTTGTCAAAAAATAATTCTCTAAGCTTTAAACCTAAAGAAACGTCCAACAAATACAAATCGTTGGACGTTTCATTTTATCTCGAATTAAATTCTCAAACTACATTCTTTCCGGCACATCAATTCCTAATAAGTGCATTCCGGTTTTAATAACAGCTGCAATTGATTCTGACAATACTAATCTAAATTGTTTTAAATCAATGTTTTCTTCTTTCAAAATGCTAAAGTCATGATAAAACTGATTGAATTCCTTCACCAATTCATAAATGTAATTGGCAATCAGAGCAGGACTAAATTCTTCACCCGCTTGTTGTACTGTACTGGGAAATTCTGAAAGTAGCTGAACCAAATAACTTTCTTTGTTGGATATTTCTATTTGATTGGTTCTCAGTGAGCTAAAATCAATTCCCTGTTCAGTTGCTTTACGCAGCACCGATTTGATTCTGGCGTGAGTATATTGAATAAACGGTCCTGTATTTCCGTTAAAATCAATTGATTCTTTCGGATTGAAAGTCATATTTTTGCGTGGATCAACCTTTAGAATAAAGTACTTCAACGAACCCAACCCTACCATGCGGACTATATTTTCAGTTTCTTCCACTGTACAATTATCCAGTTTTCCTAATTCTTGCGAGGTTTCACGAGCAGTTTCTATCATTTCGGTCATCAAATCATCAGCATCAACCACCGTACCTTCACGGCTTTTCATTTTACCTTCCGGTAGTTCGACCATTCCATACGAAAAATGCACTAAATCCTTTCCCCATTCAAAGCCGAGCTTGTCTAGCAAAATAGAAAGAACCTGAAAATGATAATTTTGCTCATTTCCAACTACATAAACCATTTTATTAATCGGAAAATCGTTGTAACGAAGTTTAGCTGTTCCAATATCTTGAGTCATGTAGACGGAAGTTCCATCGGCACGAAGCAGTAATTTTTCGTCCAAGCCTTCAGCCGTCAAGTCAGCCCATACTGAATTATCATCGCGCTGTTTGAAGATATTGGCTTTTACTCCTCGTTCTACTTCCGATTTTCCTTCGAGATATGTTTCCGATTCGTAATAAATTTTATCAAAACTTACGCCCATTTGGTTGTAAGTTTTGTCGAAACCGGCATAAACCCAGCTGTTCATCATTTCCCATAACTGACGCACTTCAACATCATTATTTTCCCATGCCAACAGCATTTTTTGAGCTTCGAGAATAAGTGGAGCAGACTTTTTGGCTTCTTCTTCCGAAATCCCTTGTACGATTAAATTTTGAATTTCAGCTTTATAATGCTTATCAAAAATTACATAATATTTCCCTACCAAATGATCGCCTTTTAAGCCTGAACTTTCGGGTGTTTCGCCGTTTCCAAACAATTTCCACGCCAACATGGATTTGCATATATGAATGCCACGGTCGTTCACAATATTTGTTTTCACAACTTTCCAACCGTTAGCTTTTTGAATTTCGGCAATGCTATGACCAAGCAGATTATTGCGGATATGACCTAGATGAAGCGGTTTATTCGTATTTGGTGATGAATATTCAATCATCATCAATGCAGCATTTTCAGAAGCTTTTTTTGTTCCAAAATAAGGATTCTGATGAATTTTATTCAAAGTTTCGAGCCAGTACGACTTACTGATGCTTAAATTCAAAAATCCTTTGATAACATTGAATTTTGAGACTATTGAATTATTTTTCAGTAGATATTCGCCTATTTCCTGTCCAACTTGCTCCGGCGATTTACGGGCAACTTTTACAAAGGGAAAAGTCACCAATGTTAACTCTCCTTCAAATTCCTTTTTTGTTTTTTGAAGCAAAAGTTGTGTTGACTCTGCTTCATAGTTATAAAGAATTTTTATTGCTTCGGCAATTGATGTGGAAAAATTTGATTCTAAATTCATGCTGTTTTGAATGTTTTTTGTGATGTGAAAATTAGTTCAACATTCCCATCAAATTATTTTTTGAACCATTAAAGATATTCAGATCTACATAGCCTTTTATTCCGGGTAGTTTATGTTTGTTGGAAGTTTGCCAAAACGTCCAGTTACCGGCAGGTTTGGCTTTATAATCCACAATCCAGAGTTTGCATTTTTCAGGCAGACATTCTTTGAGATAAATATTAAAAAACCTACTGTTACAGTAAATGATTGGAAAACAGGCAAGCTCGTTCGAAATAATGCTGATAAAGTCTAATAACTCGTTTCTAACTTGAGGAGTCGGTGGCATTTTCCTTGAAAATTCAAGATCAAGAACCGGTGGTAAATCACCGGAATTAAACTTTACTGTTGCCAAGAAATTTTTTGCCTGATCACTGCCGCTGCTTTTATATGTGAAAAAATGATACGATCCCACGGGAATATTTTTATCACGTGCTTCTTTATAATTTAATTCATACTTATTGTCTTGATTTGTAGTGCCTTCGGTTGCCTTCAGAAATACAAATTGAGGTTCATTTTCACTCAGCTTATCCCAGTCAATTGTACTTTGATGATGCGAAACATCTAATCCCCAAACTTTACCCTCGGTATTTACTTGGATAGGGACGAAAGTGCTGTGCGGTTTATGTTTTTTGTGAGAATGATGTTTTTTAGCATCAGCATTCAGATAAAATAAGATGCTGATAATAAGAAGTATAAAGAGTTTTTTTTGCATTTTTTTATTTCAACACGATTATTCAATTCATTATTTTACTACCTCAAGTGCTTTGTCAATTGCTTTTCTAATGCCATCAGGATTTTTACCTCCAGCCGAAGCAAAAAATGGTTGCCCGCCACCACCGCCCTGAATTTCTTTGGCAGCTTCGCGAGCAATGTTGACGGCATTCATTCCGCCGACAACCAAATCGTCTGAAATAAGAATCGTAAGTGATGGCTTTCCATCAAACACACATCCGGCAACGAAAAATAATTTTTCACTCACCACATTGCGAATTTGAAAAGCTAGTGTTTTTATTGCATCGGCTGGTAATTCAGCATCTACCTGAATGACTTTTATACCGTTAATTATTTTGGCTTCTTCAATCAGAATATCTCGCAAGTTCATGATTTTTTCGTGCATAAAATCTTCTACACGTTTCTTCAATTCGCTGTTTTCTTCAATTGATTTTTGAATAGCCGTAATTAAATCAGGCGTGTTGTTGAAAAATACCCGCACATCCGAAATAAAATCCTGTTGTTCATCAAGCAGTTTTTCAACACTTTTGGCGGTAATAGCTTCCAAACGGCGGATACCAGCAGCAATGGATGATTCGCTAATAATGCGCACCATGCCAATTTCACCGGTAGCTTTTACGTGAGTACCACCACAGAGCTCCGTAGAACTGCCGAATTGAATGACACGAACCGTTTCGCCATATTTTTCGCCAAACAATGCCATAGCACCCATTGCATGTGCTTCGGCAATCGGTGTATCGCGATGTTCAATTAACGAATAATTTTCTCGTATTCTCCGGTTGGCAATTTCTTCCACAGAACGAATTTCTTCTTTCGTCATTTTCTGGAAATGCGAAAAATCAAAACGCAGGGCATCGGGGCTTACGTACGAACCTTTTTGCTCCACATGAGTACCAAGCACTTCACGTAAAGCTTCGTGGAGTAGGTGAGTAGCCGAGTGATTACATTCGGTAGCCTTTCGTTTTTCAGTGTCGATAGTAGCCGTAAAAGTAGCCGTAATGTCAGAAGGAAGCTGTTTAGCAATGTGAACTGCTAAGTTGTTTTCTTTTTTTGTATCGAGAATTTTGATTGTTTCGTCATCCGAAACCAATACACCGCTGTCACCAACCTGTCCACCCATTTCGGCATAAAAAGGCGTGTTGGAAAGAACCAGTTGATAAAATTCCTGATTTTTTTGTTTTACTTTGCGGTAACGAAGAATTTCGGTATCAAATGAAATGAAATCGTAACCAACAAAGTTACTGTCACCTTCTCGAACGGTTACCCAGTCGCCGGTTTCGGTGGCTGCAGCATTGCGGGCACGTTCTTTTTGTTTTTGCATTTCAGAGTTAAATTCATCGATATTTACGGTAAAATTATTCTCACGCAAAATCAATTCGGTCAGATCCAACGGAAATCCAAAAGTATCATACAACGTGAAAGCCACTTTCCCGTCAATTTCAGTTTTTTCGGCTTTTTTGGAATCTTCCATTACTTTGTCAAGTAACCGGATTCCGGTTTCGAGTGTGCGAAGGAACGATTCTTCTTCTTCTTTGATTACTTTTTCAATCAATACTTTTTGTGAAACCAATTCGGGATAAGCTTTTCCCATAACTGCACACAAAACATCAATTAATTTGTACATAAATGCGGAGCGTTGCTCGAGAAAAGTATACCCGTAACGCACTGCACGGCGCAAAATGCGGCGAATCACGTAGCCGGCTTTGGCATTCGATGGCAACTGACCATCGGTAATTGAAAATGCAATGGTGCGGATATGATCAGCAATAACGCGCATGGCAATATCAGTTTTCTCTGTTTTACCGTATTCAACTCTGCAAACGCGACCTATTTCGGCAATAATCGGTGTGAATACGTCCGTGTCGTAGTTCGATTGTTTGCCCTGAATAGCCATACACAAGCGTTCAAAACCCATTCCTGTGTCGATTACTTTCGCAGGTAAACCTTCAAGCGAACCATCGGCTTTCCGATTATATTGCATGAACACGTTGTTCCAAATTTCAATTACTTGCGGGTGACTACCGTTTACGAGTGTCAAACCATCAATTTTGGCTCGTTCATCATTATTTCGAATGTCAATATGTATTTCAGAACAGGGGCCACAAGGACCGGTATCACCCATTTCCCAAAAGTTATCTTTTTTATTTCCATTAATAATACGGTTTTTGGGTAGAAACTGTGCCCAAATAGCAGCCGCTTCGTCATCGCGTTCCAATCCTTCAGGTGCATAACCTTCGAAAACGGTTACGTAAAGTCGGTCAGTATCTAATTTCAATACATCAACCAAATATTCCCACGCCCATTCGATGGCTTCTTTTTTGAAATAATCACCAAATGACCAATTGCCGAGCATTTCGAACATGGTGTGGTGGTAGGTGTCGTGACCAACTTCTTCCAAATCGTTGTGTTTTCCGCTAACCCGAAGGCATTTTTGCGAATCGGCTACACGAGAATATTTTATCGGATCATTACCTAAAATGATGTTTTTGAACTGATTCATTCCGGCATTGGTAAACATCAATGTTGGATCATCTTTAATTACCATGGGTGCTGACGGAACAATTTTGTGCCCTTTTGAAGCAAAAAAATCGAGAAATGATTGACGAATTTCCTGTGAGGTCATTTTTTATGTTTTATATCTAAAGTTTAAAGCCTAATGCTTTATCATTGTTCTAAAGTTCGGGTTTAACCGATTTGACTTTCGACTTTTGACTTTTGACTTTCGGCTATTCTAACTTGTAGGTTAATAATATCAAATAAAGACCACAAAAGTAGCTCAAATTTATTATTTTTGCAGCAATTGTAACTATAAAAATTGTGATGAATGGTTGATTTTTTGTCAGAAATGATTGATTGACATAGATTTTGCCCAATTTTGCAATTTGATAGTATCTTTTTACTTCAGGGTTTATTAAATATTTATGGCTAAGAAAAAATTTCAATTTAATCCCGATACCTTGAGTTATGAGCAAATTGAGCATACGATTGCTCATTGGCTAAAGCAATTGGCTATTCATACTCTTTCGGGAGTTTCGTTGGGGTTAATATTTTTTTTTATTTTTGTTTCCACTTTAAAATCGCCTGAAGAAAAACAACTTGGACAGGAAAAAACACACATGGAAGCTCAATATAAAGTGTTGGAACGGCAATTACAGCAGATTCAATACGTGATGTCCGACTTACAGCAACGTGATGATAACCTCTATCGCGTTGTTTTTCAGGCCGACCCTATTCCATTATCAGTCAGAAAAGGAAGTTCGGCAAATACAGAATATTATGAACAGCTATTGAATATGACCAATTCTGAAATTGTTGTTTCAACTACAAAAAAGTTAAATGAATTGAAAAAAGAACTTTATATTCAATCAAAATCCTACGATGAGTTAGTTGTTATGGCAAAAAATAATGAATCAATGTTGGCAAATCTTCCTGCTATTCAACCGGTTTTAAATAAAAATCTGACTCGTATGGCTTCGGGATATGGTTGGCGTATTGATCCGATTTATCATTCACGTCGTTTTCATGCCGGAATGGATTTCACAGCCCCGATTGGAACCAATGTTTTTGCTACTGCTAACGGAACTGTTTCGGGTGCCGGTTGGGAACAAGGTTATGGGAATTGCATACAAATTAATCATGGTTATGGTTATATAACTCTATACGGACATTTGAGTGCAATTAAAGTTCGTCAGGGTCAGGCTGTGAAACGCGGTGATGTGATTGGTTTGGTTGGAAATACAGGGAAATCAACCGGTCCACACTTGCACTACGAAGTTCATTACAGAGGACAAGTTATGAATCCGCAAAATTATTATTACCTGGATTTGTCACCTGCTGAATACGATCGGATGGTTCAGATGAGTAATAATGCAGGACAAATGTTTGATTAATAAAAGTCCTCTAAATCACTCAAAGTGGAGCTAAATATAAATTATGCAAAATTCAACTAAAATTATTGATGATAAGTCTTTAATTCCCATTCTGGGGGTGGGAGGTAGCATCGGAATTTTCGATTCGGGTTATGGTGGCTTGACTATTTTGGAGAAAATCCGTACCGAACTGCCTCAATACGACTACATCTATCTTGGTGACAATGCCCGCACACCTTACGGAACGCGTTCGTTTGATGTGGTTTATAAATTTACGCTGGAATGTGTAAATCAATTGTTTGAAATGGGCTGTCAGCTAGTGGTTTTGGCATGTAACACTGCTTCTGCAAAAGCTTTGCGCACTATTCAGCAACATGACTTACCTCTGATTGACCCCAATAGACGCGTTTTAGGAGTTATACGTCCGACAGTGGAAGCGGTAGGTGCAATGACCCAAACAAAACATATCGGTTTGCTGGCAACGGTGGGAACGGTTCAGTCCAATTCATATCCACTTGAAATAGAAAAATTACACGAAGATATTATTGTAAGTTCTGAAGCTTGCCCGCTGTGGGTGCCGCTTATTGAGAATAATGAGCATTTAACGGAAGGAGCTGATTATTTTATTCGTAAAAATGTGGAACAATTGATGGCAAATGATCCGCTTATTGATACGATAATGCTTGGCTGTACGCATTATCCGTTGATACAGGAAAAAATTAAAAATTATTTGCCCAATTCCGTTAAAATCGTTTCGCAGGGTGAAATTGTAGCTAAAAGTCTGTCTGATTATCTTCAACGTCATCCCGAAATGCAGGAAAAATGCAGTAAAGGTGCTTCGATTCGATATCTTACAACCGAATCTGTAGAAAAGTTTTCTTCTTCAGCTTCAATTTTTCTGAAAGAGGAGATTTTAGCGGAACATATTGATTTGGGTTGATGGCAATCTAAATTAGTCCTTTTCCTAATTTGTCCAACAATTCTTCAATTGTTTTAAAGCAATTTTCTTTTATTTCCCATCCGGTTTCCGTTACTGAAATTTGAATTTCAGCATCTTCAACCACCATGAATCCCGCACGGGCTAAAGCCCGCAAAGTCCAGTACATTCGGGTTTTATCGCCCGAAACCCATACTTTTCGGTTCATCGGATAATTCATGGAAAAATTACCGTTGGCAGCATTAAAAAAATAAGATTTGCTCTCGAATACATGATTAAAGCTCCCGTTGAATACCAAATCTTCGGGGACACCACATTCAATTCCATTGTTTTCGTTACTCATTAACCAGATACGATCGGCAGCCTGAAGTGCCAGGTCCAGTTCGTGAGTTGACAGAATAATTGCTTTTTTAGTTTCGTGAGCCAATTTATGTAACAAAAGCATGATTTCTACCCGGTTTGGAAGGTCGAGATGCGCCGTTGGCTCGTCGAGCATAATAATCGGAGTATCTTGTGCCAGCGCTTTGGCTATCATGGCTCGTTGCTTTTCTCCGTCTGAAAGTTCGTTTATTGGATGAAACATTTTATGCCCCAAATGCACCATTTCTATTGCCTGACGAATGATCTTGTCTTCAATGGTTGATATATTTCCCCACCAGTTGCTGTGTGGATGACGACCCAACGAAACTAAGTTATAAACTGTAGCATTTTCCATATCTACCCGTTCTGTCAGAACCAATGCAATCAAAAGGGCTTTTTCGCGTTGTTTTAATTTCAATATTTCTTTCCCGTCAATCAAAGTTTTTCCGGCTAATGGTTTTTGCAAACCGGTCAACGTTCGAAGCAATGTAGATTTCCCGCTGCCATTCGGACCAATCAAACATACCAATTCTCCTGCACTCAATTTCAAATTGAGTGTAGATTGAACAGTATTGGTTTTTCCTTTTTTGGAATAACCAATTGATAGGTTTTGTGTGGTTAACAGCCCCCTAAATCCTTCGAAGGGACACTTTTGAGCTAGTTTGTTTATTTTTTTTTCTTCAACCATGACAAAACTAATATTTAAGTCCCCCTTCGGGGGATTTAGGGACTGTTATTTCTTTTTCAAAATTATCCAAATAATAATTGGTGCACCAAACAAAGCGCTAATTGTATTTATCGGTAACGTATACGTTGGAACTTGCGAAATGATATCACAAATCAGTATTAGTGATGCTCCACACAACACGGTTGCAGGCAACAGTATTTTATGGCTTGAGCTACGGAAAATACCACGAGCAATATGTGGAATAGCAACTCCAACGAAAGCAATTGGACCTGTAAAAGCGGTAATTCCCCCTGCTAATAATCCGGTGGAAATAACGATGAAAAAACGCGTTTGTAAAATTGAAATGCCAAGTCCTCTTGCATAATTTTCTCCTAACAACAATCCGTCCAGGCGTTTTTGAAGGAAAAAAGCCATGCCCAATCCCAGTAAAACAACCGGCAGCAACACCTGCATATACGTCCATGTTACGGCACTAAGACTGCCAAATGTCCACATGACGAAAAGTTTGATAGCATCGGGATTACTGAAATTCTGCAACACGCTCACAATCGATCCGGCAATGGTTCCGAACATCAACCCGACAATAAGCAACGAAACTGCATTTTGAACCCGAAATGAAACCCCAACCACCAAAGCCAATACCACTGAAGCACCGATAATGGCTGCTACAATTAACGCCCAACCGCTGTTCACAAAAGCAACTGGAAGCACCGAAGCCGCCATCATGACCAACGCCACACCGAGGCTCGCACCTGAACTTGCGCCCAGAATATACGGATCGGCAAGGGAATTACGAAACAGTGTTTGCATCATTAGTCCTGCAACCGACAACGAAGCCCCTGCCAAAATGGCTGTAATAGCTTTCGGCAAACGAAAATTCAACAATATTTCCGAATTAACTCCTTCTGAACCTTTTCCAAAAAACGCCGACAACATTTCTCGCAACGAAATATGAATGCTTCCCCATGCCAAATCGGCAAAGAAAAGAACCACAGTCAGGAGTGAGAGGGTAAGGAATAATATGAACGAACGGGATTTCATGCGAATAGAATATCTATATTAGAAATGTAAAATTACAGTTTTATACTTGTTTTCCAGTCCGAATTTTTGGAATCTCGCACCGAGGATTCAAAACATCTTTCAGAACCTTCGAACGATTTTCCCATTTTCCTGAAATGCCGTCCCAACGTTGGTAATTATTTTCGAATCCAAAGATACGAAATTCCCTTAAATTTCAAATGATGACAGGTCAAAAGCCGCTTTCAGGTTTTATACCCTTTCTAAAGTCTCCCCTTCGGGGAATTTAGGGGGCTAATTTTTCCGCATACACCAACTGATAGCCCGGCAAAATTTCTGGATGTAAAATGGCTATTACATCCGACAGCAGTAAATCGGGTCGTGCCACGGCACTTTCCCAAAAATCATTAGCCGATGAAGGTAGCAGGCGTTTATCGAAATTATAGACTTGTTTTAATTTCACAGGACGAAAATAAGCATGTTTGGGATCAGCTTTGATTAAATCGTATATTGTTTTGAAATTACAGTTCAGCCACACGTCGGTTTCGGAAAAATTTTTCAGTACCGTTTCCACGTTAAGTGGAAGGCTTCCGGCTGTAGTATCAGTGGCATAAAAATAGTTGGCACCCGCATCAGCAAAGAGTTTGCCCATAAAATTTTGTCCCGACGGCATATACCACGTTCCGCGAAAATTGGAACCGGCCATGATGTTAGGTTTAGTTTTTACGGCTGCAGCTTTGGCTTTTATTTCGTTGTAATGCCTATCAACGTTTGTAAAAATGCTGTCGGCGAGTTTTTCTTTGTTGTAAAATGCAGCCACAAACTTGATCCATTCGGCACGAGCCAGTAAGGAATTTTCCATCCACTCGTTATTGAAAATCACGGGAATTCCTGCCTGTGAAAGGCGTTTTGCGTACGAATCGTTTTGATTATAGCCACTCATCATTACAGCTCCTGGCTTCATTTGCAGCGTTTTTTCCACATTAATACTAAAGGCATTGCCAAGATCGGTTATTTTTCCTTCATCAAATCGTTTATTTATTTCTGCATTGTAAATGATTTTTGGAGAGCATACACCTGTTATCGTTTGTAATTCACTCAGCAAACTTAGGAATTCAAAGTGAGTAACCGATGTTGAAATCAGTGTTTTTAGCGGAATTTTGATTTTTGTTCCATCGGCCGGTGTCTGAGTCTTGAGGTCATTCACCAGAAAATAACGCGCATAAACCAATCCTTTCACCCATGGACTGTAAACAATGACTTCTTTGTAGTCTGTAAAATACTTTATGGCAAAACCATGTGCGTAACTTAGTTTAAGCGAGTCACAAGCTTTTTTATCTTCGTGTTTCGTGGCTTTTTGACTACACGAAGCAAAAAAATTAATAAAAACTATAAATAAAATTCCTCTCAATGCCCGGAGGGAAAATTTTTTGAATCTATATTGATTTGTTGTAGTCATTTTTAAATGAAAGGAACCGCAGAGATTTAACTCCGCGGTTCTCAATTTTTTTTATGATTGTTGCGGTTTTATTTTCCGCAAAGGTAATATTTAATGGTAAATGGTAAATGATTAAATAGTAAATTCTTTTCAATGCCCTTTCGAAATTGTTGTTGTCGCACCTGACGATTCTGGCTCTTTCACGAACATCCAGAAAATAACCGAAGTGCTCACTAATAATCCACAGAATATATACAATAATTGGTGGTTTCCGGTAGCTTTGATGACATTAGCCACTCCGTTACTCATCATTTGCGGAAGTACCACTGCAAGATTGAAAACACCCATGTATAAGCCCATTTTAGCTGGATTTACCCGTTCGCTCATAATAGCAAATACGATTGAAATCACTGCAGACCAACCAATTCCGACCAAGAACATACCGATATAAAAATCAATTTCTACACGACTGAAATAAGCTATATAAAAGTAACCGATAGCCGAAAACACCAACGCTCCAATATAAGTTTTTACTCGCCCGATTCGTTTGGCAATGGCTTGCAAAATCAATGGGAAAATAGCACCGATCAGGTTCAGAATAAAGAAACCTAACGAAACAATATTTCCAACAGTAGCACCCGTATTTTGAGTTGTACCAGTCAGTTTCTCGGCAAACCAATTGGCTGTAATACTCGTATGAATATGAGGTAAAATTTGATTTTCAATAAAGAAACCAGACAAGATAAACATACTTTGAAAAGCAACCCATGTAAACGAGTGTGCCAGCATGATTTTCTGAAACTCGTTGCGGTTTGAAAATTTTTTTAATCCCTGAACGATTATAATAATGCCAATAATAACCGAATAAGCCAATGCTGCAATCAAAACCGGATTGTGCCATGCTCCCAATGCTTCGGGATAAAAATGAAAAAACAAACTAAAGAACCCAAATACCAAGAAACCATATAAAGGAAAAATTTCTTTGAAAATTTGCCAAACACCGAACTTTTCCTGTTGTTTAGTCTCAATATTAGCTTGATCTTTCTTTTCCTGAATAAATAAAACCGGAAAAACAGCAGTCAGAAATACAATGCCCGCAGCAATATAAAGCAAGGTTTCGTTTCCAAAAACCATGGATAGAAAATAAGCAAAAACGCCGAAGAATCCCGACATTATCTGCATCCACACATAACCGGAAGTACGCACTTTACCTTCGGGAGTCAAATCGGCAATAATGGAACGGGCAGGATTGAACGTTACATTGATGGATAAATCTAAAAATAAAGCAATGACTGAAGCTATAAGAATTATATCGGAAATGCCGGTAATATGCGAAATTCCCCGAATGTGTGGCAATGTGAGAAAGGCAATGGTACTGACCAATCCCCCAATAATGATAAACGGACGGCGTCGACCACCCAAAAACCAAACATTGTCGCTGACAAGCCCTACGATAACTTGACCGAAAATGCCGGCAATTGGCCCTGCAAGCCACACGAAAGCCACATCGTGAATGTCGAGATGATATTTATTGGAGAGAATCCAGCTCAGGGCAGCAATTTGAGTAGAAAGCGCAAAGCCAACTGCAGTGGCCGGTAATCCAAGCAATGCCAGAAATGGATTGCTCATTTTCTTTTGAATGTTAAGCATGATATTTAAGAAGATTAGATAGTAGATTAAAGAGTCAAGACCCTATTTTTTTCAAAATAAGTACAATGATATTGATTTTAGACGAAAAATAGACAATTCAATTAAATGAGAGTGCTAAAATTCGACCGCAAACGATTGCTATGTTTTTCTCTTTTCTTTAAGAGAAGGCTAATTAAGTTCGTTTCAGGGGTTGGGGGTCTACTATTTCAAACTCTTATTTATTTCTTCAATATATCCTAGTAACTCATCACGACCGAGACGCTTTTCGGACGATGTCTCAAAAATTGGCGGTAATTCTTCCCATTGTTCAATCAGCTTTTCTTTATAAACTCGTATACTCTCCACGGCTTTTACATGTGATAGTTTGTCTAATTTTGTAAAAACAATGGAAAATGGAATTTCGTTTTCACCTAACCATTCCATAAATTCCAAATCTATTTTCTGGGGTTCATGTCGGCAATCAATAAGTAGAAACAGGCAAGTCAGTTGCTCACGATTAAGGATATAATTTTCGATAATTTCTTGCAACTTATCACGCATTTTTTTTCCGGTGGTGGCATAACCATAGCCCGGTAAATCGACTAAATGCCAATTGTTATTTATTAAAAAATGATTGATTAGTAATGTTTTGCCCGGTTTCGACGACGTCATTGCTAAATCTTTCCGGTTGCATAGCATATTGATTAACGATGATTTCCCAACGTTGGAACGTCCGATAAAGGCATATTCCGGCAATTGACTTTCGGGACATTTTAAATAATCGGTATTGCTGATTACAAATTCTGCTGATTTTATTTCCATTGTAGCCTCCCCAACCTCCTCCGAAAGAGGAAGTTTGTATTTGATTAATTTATTAAAGTTATACTGATAATGTCTTTCTCCTCCCCTTGGGGAGGTTGTGTGGAGCTAACCACATCCCGCAAAAAGTTATTAATCCGTTTATCATCAACAATTCGTAACCGAGTGGATAATTATAAAAGTTGGTTGATAAAACATTCAATCCAAAGCAGATTAACGGTGACGCCACAGCCACCAAAGGTACTAATTTATCGTTGACTTTTCGCTTGCTAAAAAGTCCGAAAGCAAACATTCCAAGCAGCGGTCCGTACGTGTAGGCTGCTATTGTGTAAATGGCATCAATTATACTTTTGTTGTTCAACAGTTTGAAAATAAGCATAATCATTACAAAGAAAACTGAAATTCCGATATGAGTCAACTTGCGTTTTCGTTCGGCAAGTTTCGGTTTATCGTGTTTTATTTCCAAAATATCAACCGAAAATGATGTGGTCAGCGAAGCCAACGCTGAATCGGAACTCGCAAATGTGGCTGCAATAATGCCAATTACAAATAAAACTGAAACAAACTTACCCAAAAACTGTGTGGCAAAAAGGGGCAAAATATCGTCGGTCGATGCTGGTAATGCAATGTTGTTTTTGGCTGCCAGCATCAAAAGCATTGCTCCCAAACTTAGAAATAACAGATTTAACGGCACGAATGCAATGCCATACCAATACATATTTTTCTTGGCATCGGCAATATTTTTACAAGTCAGATTCTTTTGCATCATGTCCTGATCGAGCCCGGTCATGACTATGGCAATAAAAATTCCACTAAAGAATTGTTTGAAAAAGTTTTGTTTTGAATGCCAGTCGTCAAATACAAAAATACGTGAATGTGGATTGTTTAAGAGCGATTTGAGAAGTTCAAACAAGTTCATGTCTAACTGCTTCATTACCTGATAAACGAGCAAAATCAATGCAGAAATCAGGCAAATAGTCAGAAGTGTGTCGGTCCAAACAATGGTTTTAATACCGCTTCTGTGGGTGTACAGCCAAATCAGAAAAACAGCCACCAAAGCTGTGAGTACGTATGGAATATGCCAGGCATCAAAAATCAAATGTTGCAAGATGAGTGTAACTAAGTAAAGACGCACTCCCGAGCCAATGGTTCGTGAAAGAAGAAAAAACGATGCTCCGGTTTTATAGCTGTATTTCCCGAACCGCTGTTCCAGATAGGTGTAAATGCTGGTCAGATTGAGTTTATAATACATTGGCAGCAACACATTGGCAATAATCAGGTATCCAAAAAAGAAGCCGAAAACGGTTTGCATATAGCTGAAATCAATCTTTCCAACCATGCCCGGCACAGAAATAAAACTGACACCCGATATAGAAGAACCCACCATGCCAATAGCCACTACCCACCAGGGAGATTTTTTATTCCCCAGAAAAAACGCATCATTATCGCTGCTTTTTCGCCCTACTATCCACGAAATAAGTAACAACACCGAAAAATAAATGACAATAATAAGTAAAATCGAAATTCCTGACATAATTTTATTTAAGGAGGTCAAAGTTCTAACTACGACCAATATTCTATAAGACAGACTTGGAAGTCTTTCGTCCGAAATTAAAAAATCGCACAAAAGTACTCAAAATCAAGTGAACCGAATCGCTACAGATGGAAATTGTTTATAAACCGGTTTTTTTTGTATTTTTGCATTCAATTTAAATGTGCTTGCTGATAACTGTTCACTGTAATGAGTCAACAACAATTTTCATCTTCTTTGCTCGAAAACGCCGTTAATGAATTTGCCAAGCTGCCCGGAATCGGACGGAAAACATCTCTGCGATTGGTCCTTCATTTGCTGAAACAGGGCGAACACGAAGTGGAAGTTTTTGGGAATACGATGATTCAGCTCCGAAAAGAAATTATTTATTGCAAAGTTTGTCACAATATATCGGATACCGAGGTTTGCAGGGTTTGCAGCAATCCAGGGCGCGATCACGAAACAGTGTGTGTAGTTGAGAATATAAAAGATGTCATGTCTATCGAAAATACTCAGCAATTTCGTGGTTTGTATCATGTGTTGGGAGGTATCATTTCACCTATGGACGGCATTGGACCAAGTGATTTGGAGATAGAAAGTTTAGTTAAAAGAGTAACCGAGGAACAGGTTAAAGAAGTAATATTGGCATTAAGTACCACTATGGAAGGCGATACCACTAACTTTTACATTTTCAGAAAATTAGCACCACTGAATATAAAAATAACCACCATAGCCCGTGGAATTGCCATTGGCGATGAGTTGGAATATGCCGACGAAGTAACACTCGGACGCTCTATTTTAAATCGCGTAGAATTCACCAATTCATTCAAATAATTTCGATAAAAATCAAAAACATGGAAAGAATAGTAAAACAACTCACACAAGTTTATTATTACGTTTATACGGCAACGATATTAACTACTATTACGGGTTACATGATAACGATGAACAACTATAATCCGGTGGCTATGACCAGTCCGCTCGGAATTGCATTAAAAAGTATTTTGATATTTTACATGCTTATTTCTATTCCATTAGCTTTGGGTGGATTTCATTATATGTCGAAAAAGTGGATTAGTATTGAAGATGAAAAATTAAAATTTGAAGCCTATAAAAAAGGAGCAATTGTACGGTTACTATTGATTGGAATTGGCTTGATAGGAAGTATTATCGTATTTTTTATCCTGAAAACCGATGTGTCTATCATTTATTGTGCCGGAATATTAGCCATTATTTTGCTGTTTTTTTGCAAACCTACACAGTCGAAAATGATTTCAGAGCTAAAACTGGAAGAAAAAGAAGAGGAATAATTACGTTACAACTTTTAACCTGACATTATGATTATAGCTGTAGATTTCGATGGGACAATCGTTACACACGAGTATCCAAAGATAGGAAAAGAAATTCCATTTGCTATTGATACACTGAAACGCCTGCAAAAAAATCCGAATTACTTGCTTGTTTTATGGACAGTTCGCGAAGGACAATTATTGGATGAAGCTATAGAATACTGCAAATCGCGTGGCTTGGAGTTTTATGCCGTCAATAAAAATTACCCTGAAGAGCAGAAAAAGAACAAAGAACCCCGCAAAATACAAGCCGATTTATTTATCGATGACAGAAATCTAGGTGGATTACCCGACTGGGGCATTATTTACCGCATGATTACTACCGGTCGGTTTCATGATCCTGTTTCGAACGAAATAGAACAGGAATATCAACTTCCGAAGAAAAAAGGACTTCTAAAAGCGATTTTTGGATAACTCTTTATTTTAATTTTGAAACTTTGTTTGAAAACGAAATCATACAACTTAGGGCAGTTGAACCGGAAGATTTAGATCGGTTATATGCCTGGGAAAACAACCCTCAACTCTGGGCTGTGGGCAATACGCGCAATCCATATTCACGTTTTGTGTTGAAGCAGTATATTGCCAATTCCGACAAAGATATTTACGAAAGCCACCAGTTAAGGCTTATGATGGTGAGTATTGCTATCGGCGAAACGGTTGGAACAGTCGATTTATTCGATTTTGATATGCATAACAGCCGCATCGCCCTCGGGCTATTTGTCGATTCTGCATATCAGGGAAAAGGGTATGCCAAAGCCGCTTTGCAATTGGTGGAGGATTATGTGTTCAATTTTCTGAAAATCAATCAGCTTTACTGCCATATTTCCGAAAATAATACAGCCAGTCGCGCTATGTTTGAAAAAGAAGGCTACGAAACAAATGCTGTACTAAAGAACTGGTTGAAAACTCCTGATGGTTTCGAAAATATCATTGTTTTTCAGCGATTTAGATAAATTGCAAATCTAAATGCCTGACCTAAAAAGAGAAGAGCATTACTCGTTCTCGTTCTATTTAATTCAAATGTATTGATAAATTATATGTTTCCTTCTAATCATTTGATTCAATACACTTCATCTCTTACATTTACCATTTACGTTTCAAATATTTGAGCTGAACAGTATATTTATTTGTGCTGGTACAGTTTAATACTGATTTATCCTGTCCGTTTTGTTAATTCATCCTGAAGAATTATATAAAATATCCTGACTATTGCTTTAATTTGATGTGAGTTTGATATAAGATTTCTTAAAGTTCAAGTAATCAGCTTGTTTGCTTTGTTTTTTTATGCTGTATAGGTCGAACAATACGTTGACATAATATTTCTCGAATTGGTGTGTTTCAGGAGAATCGTACAAACAGAATGCTCTTATTTGAAATTTAGTAAAAAAAAAGGAGTGTTTTAGAATAACTAATAAATATATTTCATACATTTGTTGCATCATTGATAAATTAGAAGTTGATATTTTTTGTTTTATCGAAATTAAGACTGAAATAAATTGGTGATTATGACTTGTCTTTTAAATTTAAGTGGTTTGTTTGTGAGAGATGTTCTGTTACTAAACTTATTTACAAAAACATACAATCTTGAATAAAGGTGCGGAGTCAGCACTTAAAACTCTGACGAAATTAAAATGAAAAAAATCGCTTTCACTTTTATGTGTACTGTATTTGTTTTTTGCCCATTTAAAATAAGCAGTCAGGATCTGAATTCATTTTTTAAATCAAACATTCAAAAAAATGAAACTTTAAGCAAGATTTTTATCAATAATTCAAAAGGAGAAACAGCTGGAAAGGTTCAGTTTACGAATGTAAATGACAAAAATGCTGTCAATAAGTATTTTATTATTGGAAAAGATACCATTTATATTGATACTCAAAGCAAACTAAAGGCAGATTTAAATACTAAGAAGCGGATTCATGCCTTTTATCAACTCACAACCGATCACAAAAAGGTAGCAACATTGGTTGAACAACAAGATTTTATAACGCCTGAATTTAAGTATTATATTCCGATTCCTGCTGATATTTGGGGCACAGCCATCTCCAATATTGAAACTCCATCACAATATAAACAAGATTATGGAAATCTGACCATGTGGGGTGTAGGCTTTGGAGCACAAGCATTTGTATACGATGGTTTTCGTCTTTTTGCCGATTTTAACGGTTTTACCTACGAACAGGAAATTACTCCCAAAGGTGGTACAGCTAACCATAATATAGGGGTAGGCGGAAGTGTGGTATTACCTTATGGAGCAAAATATTCAACTTATACAGGTAGCTTACGGTTAGGTCTTAAATATGTATTTATGCGCGAAAAATCATACCAGCCTTGGATTGGAATGGCTTATGGAGCAAACATGTGGACTGTGAAGTATGTTTCGTGGGACGATGATAAAGTGTATGGAAAGGCTTCCGGAGTGACTATGCGTTCTTCAATAATGGCCGGAATTGATTTTAAAATTGATAAGTTCGCTACATTAACTTTATTCTTTGATGCCATTTCACCGGTTGCTGATTATACCATGAAGAATTTGTTTGGTGTGGGTGATTATAGTCAGTTTGACGGTGTTACTTATCCGACTCCACGCATTGGATTTGCAATCGGGATGTGATAAATGCCGGATTTTCAATATTAACAGGAAATTTTCTGATTGATAGGGATTTTACAAAACTGTTTTGTAAATATCATTCAGTTGATTTCCAATAGTTTTTAGGCTGTAGCGATTCCCGGTATGGGCAGAAATGTGTTCAAAGTTATAAGAAGTGTCTATTGCTGTTTTAATTCCGGCAATCCAACTTTCGAGTGAATTTTCACATAAAACGCCATTTGAATTATCAATCAATTCGGGCAAAGCTCCAACTCCGGAACATATCACAGGTGTGCCGGTCATTAGGGCTTCGACTATAACTACGCCAAAAGTTTCAATGTTACTGGCGTGAATAAAGAAATCTGATTTTTGTAGATGTGCAGCTATTTGTTCTTTGTTTTGATATCCTAAAAAGTTGTTTTTAAGTGATTTATCTTTACAGAGTTGTTTCAATTCATTTACTCTGTCACCTCCACCAATCATAGTCAAAACAATTTTTTTGTCGGATGTTCGTTGAAATTCAGCAAGTGCTTCAATAAAAAGTTCCGGTTTTTTATCTGGAACTTTTTTTGTCGCCCAGGTTGCAATGGCACAGAAATTTAGTTCTTGTTTGTTTTGAGTTTTTTGTTTGTAAGTAAATGTCTCTAAATTTACTACGTTAGGGATAACTTGAATTTTCTCCTCATTTAAGAAAGGCATTAGGTTCATCATGTTCTTTTTGAGAAATTCAGAAACAGGAAGAATCTTTGCGGCATTTCGGTATGCATCTTTTGTCAATCCCGACAAAAACGGTTTTTGTAGTATTCCGGCAATTTTACTCCAATGTTCGGTGATAATGTGCGGTTTACAAATTTTTCTTGAAATATAATCTCCAATCATTCCGGCTGGAAAAACCACATTGGAATGAACAATATCAACCGAGAAGGTTGGAAAAATACGTTTTTTATAAACCGAATAAGCAATTTGATTTTGCAGTGGAACTAAATGATGAAGCAAATCTTTGTAACGACTTGAAATCACTATCTGAACAATTCTCATTCCTGTCTCGTCTACAGAATCAGTAATTTTTAATTTAAAGAACGAATCGGAACGTTGTACCAGTGTGGCGAGTACAATTATTTCATTTTCAGTAGAATGTATGGCTTTCGCATGTTCTTTAATGAAAATACCAAAGTTTGGATTTTCAGCTGTCGGATACCACGAACTTACAAATAATACATTCATTTTTGGGTTGGTATTTTGTTTATTTTCCTTTTATCACATCAAATCCCTGTCCGTAAACTCCAATGACCGAAGATTGTGAAATAAAGGCATTGGGATCTATATCTTTAACGATACGGAAGATTTTTATGGACTCATTTTTTCGGGCAACAACCGTAACTACTTTCATGGGTTCTTTCGAATACCAACCCATCCCGTCGAGAATCGTTACACCACGGTGAACATCCAAATTGATGCGTGTTGCTATTTGTTCATATTCTTTCGAAAAAATGAAGAACTGAACCGATTGCCGAACACCATTGATGACCATATCAACCGTTACAGTTGAGATTGCTAAGGTTGTTAAACCATAAACAACTGTTTCAATGCGCCCGAACTTCAAAAAATAAGACGATGAAATGATTAATACATCGCAATAGAGCAAAACACGACCCAGCGTAATATTACGGTATTTATTTACAACTTTCGCTATAATATCAGTTCCGCCTGAACTTCCATTTGATAAAAAAACAATGCCGATTCCCGTTCCCATGAGCAAACCACCCAACACACATGCCATAAAGTTTTCATCGGCATTTATAAAAGTCCCGATGGGTGCTTGTGGTAATATACTGAAAAACAATGTTATGACTCCTACTCCATAAATGGTACGTAAGCAGAATTTCCAACCAATTGTTTTCACGGCAATGGCAAGTAAAACAAAATTGATAGCAAAATATGTCACCGAGATAGGAATATTAGTGGCATAATAAATCAGAGCACCGACACCAATTACTCCACCACCAGTTATTTTGTGTGGTAATAGCAACGCTTTCCAGGCACCTGCAAAGAGCAACAAACCGAATGCTATAAAAATATATTCACGGACATTAATCCATGTCGTTTTGGTTATTTTTTTTATGCTTCCTTTTACTCCCAAATCATTTTCATGTTTCAAAGTTAAATTGATGTTACTTTCTTCTTTTGGCTTTTTCATAAGAAATTCAAAATTAGTGCAACTTTCTGCTTGTTTTAAGAATTGCAAAGTTAAGGCTTTTTTCTGAACGATTTGTATTATTTTGTTCTTTTATCGGACTTTTATTATGAATGTTACCATTTCGAATTATATAGTGTAGTTTTTTAATTCTAATTTGATAGTTATTTCATTTTCAGAATTTTATATATTAAAAATTATAAATTAAAGAAACAAAAAGAAAGACCTGCTCACTTTAATGAGTAGGTCTTTCTTTTTATGTATAGTCAGGGATTATTATACCGGACTTATTGCTTCCGAAGGACAAACATCAGCACATGTGCCACAGTCTGTACAAACATCAGCGTCAATTACATAGATATCACCTTCTGAAATTGCTTCAACAGGACATTCGCTGATACATGATCCGCAAGCAATACAATCTTCTGAAATAACGTAAGCCATTTTTTTATATTTTTTGTTAGTATTATTTAGTTCTGCAAAAGTATAATTTTTTTCAGACCAAAAAAAACTTTTAAGTGTTTTTTTCATAAACAAATTATCTCACACTTTGTTCGCTATAATTTCTGTAACTTTTTAGCTCAATCCAATCATTTTCGGCTCTCTTAAAATTCAATTTTTCAGGTCTGACGTTTTTAAATAATATTTTAAGTATTTATGTTTCAGATAATCAGTCGGTTATGCTGATGTTACATTTCTATTAAAAAATGGAAAATAAATAGTTACATAAAATTGTTTTAGTACATTTGCACTGAAAAAAATGGAATAAAATTCTATTCATAAAGTTATTGTAATAGACATTACTTCATGAAAACAAGCAATAAAACAAATATTTCATACAAAAGCATTTATGAAAAATTCTTTTTTTAGTAAATTTACTCCTAATGAAACAAAATTTTTTCCAATCCTGAAAGAAATGTCGGATGTGATGTTAGTTGCTTCCGATTTAATTATCGAATTTGTTCAACATAGCGAGCATGAATCTGCAGCTGAGTATTACAGAAAGATTAAGGAACAGGAAAAGAAAGGTGATGACTTATCAAACAAAGTCTTCGATGAGTTAAATACAACTTTTATCACTCCTTTTGATCGTGAAGATATTCACCACCTGGCCAATAGATTGGATGATGTGACTGACTACATTAACAGTTGTGCAAAACGAATTTTATTGTATAATCCTAAAAAAATGCCCGAAAAAGCATTAGAACTGGCTCAAATTATTCGAGATGGTGCTATATGTATTGGGAAGGCGGTGGATGAACTCGATGTATTGAAAAAGAATGCAGTTAAGGTGAAGAATTTATGTAATGAATTGCATGATTTGGAGAACAAAGCTGATGAAATTTACGAAAACTTCTTATTAGATCTTTTTGAAAATGAAAAAGATGCAATAGAAGTCATCAAATTAAAAGAAATTATGAACGAGTTGGAGCGTGCTACTGATGCCGCTGAATATGTTGGCAAGATTATCAAAACGATTATTGTTAAGTACGCATAAATTTTAATCCCATTCAAATGACGCTCTTATTAACTGTAATTGTACTTGCCCTGATATTTGATTTTATCAATGGATTTCATGATGCAGCCAACTCAATAGCCACCGTAGTTTCTACCAAAGTTCTCAGTCCCTTTCAAGCCGTGGTTTGGGCTGCATTTTTTAATTTCGTGGCTTTCTTTATTTCAAAATATATTTTTGGCGAATTTGGTATTGCCGATACTGTTTCTAAAACTGTTGAAGCTCATTATGTAACCCTTCCAATAATTATTTCCGGACTGATTGCAGCAATAATCTGGAATTTAATGACTTGGTGGTTCGGTATTCCTTCATCTTCGTCGCACACGCTCATTGGCGGATTTGCCGGTGCTGCTATTGCTGCCTGTGGTTTTCATGCCATACATAGCAATACGATTATTCTCATAGCTTCTTTTATCATTCTTGCGCCGGTTATTGGTATGCTTGCTGGAAATTTAATTACCATCATAACCATGTACGTGGCTCAAAATAGTAATCCACACAAAGCTGATAAATGGTTTAAGAGGCTTCAACTTGCTTCGTCGGCACTGTTGAGTATTGGTCACGGTATGAACGATTCTCAAAAAGTAATGGGAATTATAGCTGCCGCGCTGATTGCTTTTCCTAAAACTAATGCTATGCCAGAGTGGTTGAGGCTGGACGATATTCATAATATTAAAGATTGGGTGCCTATCAGTTGTTTTACGGCTATTGCTATCGGAACATTGACCGGTGGTTGGAAAATTATTAAGACTATGGGCAATAATATAACGAAAATTACTCCCGTTGAAGGGTTTTGTGCCCAAACTGCCGGTGCATTAACCTTGTATCTCACCGAAATACTAAAAATTCCGGTAAGTACTACGCATACTATTACAGGTTCTATCATTGGAGTTGGTGCTGTAAAAAGACTTTCGGCAGTACGTTGGGGTGTCACAAAAAATCTTTTGGTTGCGTGGATTCTTACCATACCTGTCAGTGCTGCATTGGCTGCTCTTATATTTTTTCTTTTCGGAAGTTCACTCTAGCTCAATTATCAATTATCAGATATCAGATAACAGTTATCATTTATCAGTTAATGCGCATTTCGGAGTCAGGAATGCGCATTTTTAGTAAATCCTGCTTAGTGATACTATGACTCCAAGTCAAAGTATCACTAAAGTAATCATATCCACCGAATTTTTTTTAATTTTAATTGAGTAACTGATATTGTGCAATAATGCGTATTTTTGTACGTTAATTAAAATACTCAAAATGTCAATCTGCAACCAATGCATAAAAAAAGATTTTTTCGAATTTTATATTTGCTGTTTCTAATTGTAGGACTGGTTGAAAATACATCGGCACAGGGAAACTTGCCTTATGTAGATGATAAACCGATTCACTTCGGATTTTCACTCGGAATGAATGCAATGGACTTTGGTGTTACTCATTCCGCCAGTTCTGACAGTATACGGGTATCGGCATTGGCTCCCGGTTTTTCTGTTGGCATTATCACTGATTTACGGTTGAATAGGTATTTGAATCTGCGATTTACACCTACCTTGCATTTTGGTGAGCGGACATTGAACTATAAACTTGACTCTAAGTACAGTAATAAACCTCCAACTGTGTTAGTGCAATCAATTCCAATATGTTTACCGATATACCTGAAATATAGTTCCGAACGATATGGCAATGCCAGACCATATTTAATTTGGGGAGGTGGCATGGCTATTGATTTATCGGCAGGAGCGAGTGCAGCCGGAGACTTTAATAAGAATCAGATTGGACTCAAACCAATTGATTTTTATACTGAATTTGGCGTGGGATGTGATATTTATTTCGGGTTCTTTAAACTTTGCCCGGAATTAAAATATTCCATTGGCTTTAATAATGTGTTGAACAAAGATTATAGCTCAAATGACACTTCCGATAAAATTTATACACAGATGCTTACCGGATTAACATCGCATGTGTTGACCCTGGCGTTTAATTTTGAGTAAATTAGCCTTGAAATACGAAGAAACAATCCTGAGTTTGATTGTTTCTTCGTTCGATTAAAGCTTTGAAATTTCTTTCAACACTTTATCCATTGCTGTTTGCCAGTCGGAATATAATTTTTGGAAATACACTTTGACTATCTTCGGATTGTCTTTTCCATCGGGTCGGTTGGTGCGCAAAACAAACTCCCGACTCAGTTCCATAATTTCAACAACTAATTTATCAACTTGCTGTTCATCAATTTTTTTTGACATCAAACAACGAAAATAAATATCTGTAATTAACTCGGATGAAACAAAACGGATGGTTTTTTTCAATTTTCTTCGACTTGCCATGCTGTTTAATTTTAAAGTTTATACGCACAAATATAAGTCAAAATTATGATAAAGCTATCTTTTACCGTAAATTTGCAGAAAATAAAGCTACTGTTTTAGTTTTAAGTAAAAATACAAATCCAGGCATAAAATGATTTCATCACTCCGAAAATTGAATTTTAGTTTAATTGTATTTGCTTCGTTGGTTTTTTCCATAGGCTTTGCAGCTTGTTCCGATCAGATTTCTACTAACCCAAGCTATAAACTGTCTTTTTCGACTGATACACTTGCTTTTGATACGGTTTTTACGACTGTTGGTAGTGCTACTTCTAAAATAATGATTTACAATCGGAGTAATTCGGCACTAAATATAAGTCATATTGCCCTCGCCGGTGGAAAAAATTCGAATTTTAAAATCAATGTGGATGGTGCTTTGAATGTCAATAATCAATTTGAGAATATAGAAATCAGAGCTAAAGACAGCATGTATGTTTTTGTGTCGGTTACGGTCGATCCTAATAATCAAAACTCACCTGTTTTTATTCAGGATTCACTTGTTTTTATGACCAATGGCAATTTGCAAAATGTAAAACTGCAAGCTTATGGACAGAATATTATCCCGCTAAAGAATAAACTTTTTAAAGAAGATACTACTTTAACTGCTGATTTGCCTTATGTTGTTACGGGTTATCTGGCTGTTGATACAGCCATGACACTGACTTTGAACCCGGGTTGCAGGTTATACTTTCATAACAATGCCAACATGATTGTGTATGGCAACCTCCAAGCTTTGGGAACTGCCGAAAAACCAATCAGTATGCGGGGTGATCGGTTGGATAATATCAAATTTTCTACACCGTTTCCATACAATAATGTTGCCGGGCAATGGGGAGGTATTTATTTGTTGTGGGAGGGTGGAAGTCATGTTTTACAGCATGTGAACATGAACAGTGGGTACGTGGGCATTTATTTTTCAAACCAAAACAGAAATGTAATTCCAACATTAGAAATCAGCAATTGTCGGATTCAGAACTTTTTGCTTTATGGTCTGGTGGTTCAAAATGGCGATGTGACGGTTACAAATACCGAAATTTCGAATACCAGCAGTTACAGTGTTTATCTGAGTGGCGGTACACACACATTTATTCAAAGCACGATAGCTAATTATTTTAATAACAGCAGTGTTCAACCTGTGTCGCGCGATGACAAACCAGCCGTGATGATTATGAATTTAAATCGTGTTGCACCCATGCACTCTGTTTTCCGCAATTGTGTTATCAGTGGTAGTTCGACAAACGAATTTAGCCTTGCTTCGCTTTATCTTGATCAATACAATGGTGTTTTTGATCATTGTTATATCAAAAAACCAAGTGCTCTGACTTTAACCCAATTCACAAATATTCGTTGGTCGGCAGCTAATGATACCGTTTTTAAAAGCATTCAATATGATTACACTCGAAGTGTTAATTATAATTTTATGCCTGATTCAGTTTCACCGCTTCGTGGATTGGCCAATCCAATAACCGCTACTCAATATCCTATCGATCTGAATGGAAACAACCGAATGCTCGGAAATAAACCAGATGCAGGTGCTTACCAGTGGCAGCCTACAAAATAATAGGATGCTTACTGTATACCGAAAAGTCTTTTCATTCAAATTCAACTGTATAACACTATGAAATTCACTCTTCACATTCTGCTCGTTGGATTTCTTGTGCAGTCGTCTCTGTGTTTTTCTGAAACAAAATTAAAGTTTGATAGTAAGAGAGTTGTTGTGGGTGAGACTCTTAACTATAAAGCCAGTTGGGGTTTTTTGACCATTGGAAGTGCCACCAGTAAAATTGACCGGAATATTTATAATGTTGGTACAGCTGTATGCTATAAAATTGATATTGCCGGGCAGACCAACGGGTTGGCTAGTATTTTTTACGTTCGTGACAAGTGGACTTCATATATTGATACTGCTGTGATAACAACCCATAAGGCATTCCGAAGTATTCGCGAGGGTCGTTATGAATTGGACGAACTGGCTCATTTTGACCATGTCAATCGAAAAGCCGAAGTAAAAATATACGATAAGAAATCAAAGTCGTATGTTCTGAAAAAAGTATATGATACTCCTGAAACTATTCGCGATGTGATAGCCGGTTTTATGATCTTTCGGTTAATGGACTTGGAAAAGTACTCAAAAGGCGAATTGTTTACAATCAATGGTTTTTATGAAGATGAAGGTTATAAAATAAATGTTGTTTACCTCGGCGAAGAATATATTGATACCGAAAGCGGCAAAAAATTGTGCTATAAGGTCAAGCCAATCGTGCCTAAAAACAAGGTTTTCTCAGGGCGTGATGCAGTAACTGTTTGGTTGGCTGCTAATTCAGCAAAAACAATTGTCCGGATTCGTGCCAAAATGTTTGTCGGGAATATCCAAATTGATTTATTGAAATAATTACTTTCCGATATTTATTGAATTTTATTCACCCGCCATTCTGTGTTTACTTTTGCTTATTTGCCAGTAATATGCCCAACAGGTAGTGCCGAAATATAGAATTGTTTGTATCCACAAACTAAAATATTCGAAGAACACGTGATGTAAATCACTTCCCATGGTATTAATTTTAATATAAGCCTGTGTGCCGCAAGTTGATGGAATTATCCAGGCAAAGACTTTCCAAAAACCGTTGATGTTCGATTGAGGCCATGATATTCCGCTCAAAAATAAGAGGATAAGTGACATAAACATAAAAATTATCATTCCGGTTTCTCTGTGTGGAAGAAATACAGATACAGTCATTGAGAAAAATACCGAAGCCAATAGAAATGGAATCATTAGCATCATGATGTCAAACGGAATACCAATATGGGGTAAATTAAATATACGTGGAATCACCATCAATATAAAAAATGACCAGGCTGCATACAATGCAAAGTAACAGAAGCTTTTTCCCAGTATTACTCTGAAAGTGCCCCCCCGATGAACTGATGAACTTACCAATAAATGAAAACGATTCTCGCCCCGCGAAGTTCCGGCAATTATTCCAATGCCCAGAAATAAAGTTTGAAAAATTACAAGAATGAGAATTGCCGGCATTAGAAAACTGGCAAAACCAGCTCCTTCGTTATATAAACCAACACCATCAAAGGGAATAGGATTAGAAATTATTTTTGCTGCTTCGCCGTTAATTCCACTTGCATTTAATCGTTGAATCTCAATTTGATTGTTCATGTCCTGAATACAATTGCTACATGCCTGATTAATAATTCGGTAATACATAAAACTGCTGATATCGGCATAGATTGAAACCGTTGTCTGTTCACCTGAAATTAAATTTTTACTGAAAGTGGCAGGTATATAAATCACACCATGAACTTTTTTCTCATTATAAGCTTGTTTTGCCTCTGCCAGTGTCGAAAATGTGTTCGAAATATGAATACTTTGTGTGGCATCAATGTGTCGCAATAACTCCCTTGATTCGTGACTTCGTGAACAATCAACAACTGCAACAGCTACGTCAGTCAGAGTTTCATTTTTATAAAGGCTGCAATAGAGTATAGGGTAGGAGAGAGGTGCCAACACCAACATTATTATTACACCTCTATCTTTAAACATGGTTCGAAATTCCTTTTTCGATACATGTATTATATCGTAGATAATTGAAATCGCTTTATTCAGCGATGGTATTTTATTAAGAATATTCATTTCTAAGCTTATTTGATTGGGAAGTTTTGTTGGATAGCAGCTTTCTTTAATCGGTTAAAGACCAGTAATACGAATACTGAAAATGAAATCAATGCGATAAATGAACAGAATGAGTAATGTATTTCAGCTCCATTAAGTGCCTGATTCACATATATTTCGAAATAATGATGAATAGGGAAGAAGTTGCTGAAAATTCGTGTTCCCACGGGCATTTGCTCAATTGGAAAGGTAGAACCGGCAAATGTAATACCCAACATACCAAAGAGACCGGCAAAAGTTACACCATCGCGCAATACCGGTGTTATTCCGATAAACAATACTCCAACGGACTGAGTAGCTACCACCAACATAAACGTTGCCAAAAACATCCAACCGATATTAGAGTTTAATGGAAAGTGCATATAATTGTAAAGAAGCATATTACCAATAATTCCCAATACTGTGAAAATTATGGTATATGGTAACAATTTCCCCGTCAGTGCTGCCAAAAATGAATTGTTTGAATTCGCAAGCCATTCGCGCGATGAGCGTTCTTTGTATTCAACTCCAATGGGAAAAACAGTCATCATCAAAACCATTAATTGAAGAATTCCGGGTAAAATTACCTGAAGTAGATACGTTCCGTAATTTGCCCAAGGATTTCCAATCAAGTGCGTATCTAAAACTATGGGCTGAATAATGCTCTTGATTCGGTTTTCATCAACTCCTTTAGCCCGTAAGATTTTTTGCTGCATTCCCATCGAACTGGCTGTGCTGATGTAGGAAATATCCTTGTTCAAAAGTGACCCAGCAATCAAATAGGCGTCATTTACATAAAAAGTGATAGTCGGTCTGCAGTTTGAAACAGCATCTTTCGCAAAATTTCGTTTAATCTCCACAAATGCATAGATATTACCCCGTTGCATTTCTTCCCGTGCATCTTTGTGGCTGCTTAGTCGCATCACGATGTGACTGTGTTGCATTACTTCCAAATTACGGGTAAATTGCCTGGAGATAGCCGAATTGTCCAAATCAACCACTGCAATAGGCATTTTGTTGGGTTGCCCTTCGTTGAAGAAGGTCAGAAAAAACAGGTAAGTAAATGCCATTGTCAACACTGTTGAAATAAAATAAATCGGACGCCTTGTCATCCTTTTTAATTCACGGTTTATGCTGTTTTTTAATCCCGAAGAAATGATGTTTGCCATATTTTTATGTTATCCAAATCCCTTTAAGGATGGTTTGTACTTTTTTAAGAATACCCTGATCAAATGAAACGAATCGCTTTTTGGATGAACTAGTGTTGTGTTAACATAGTTCTGATATGTTCATTCAATTGTTGCTCCGCAATTTATTCAGGTGTATCTGAATGGGGTGATAATTTGTGAATTTGAAATGGGCTCTCACCAAATTTATTTTCCTTTTTCTTCAAATAAAGCCGTCATTCCGGGTCGTAAGTCAGCTACTTTGGCGGTCGGGCGAGCATGAACTTCAAATGTTTTTACATCAAACTGCCCGGTAGTCTTTGTTGCTTTCCAGGTAGCATAGGATGCCATTGCTTTGATATAATTTACTTTCACTTCTACTACTTGATTGTTTAATGCCGGAACTTTAACCCTGAATGTTTTTCCCATCTTTAATTCACCCAACAAATCTTCCCGTACATTGAAAGTGAACCACATATCATTCAAATCCACGATACTCATAATCGGAGCTCCTGAACCTACCAACTCGCCACGTTTTGGAAAAATCTCCGTTATTTCACCATCGATTGGCGATGTCAGTGTAATGTCTTTCAAATATGATTTTACTTCATTTACAGCACCTTTTGCTCTATCAACCAATGCTATTGCTGCTTCTTTATCTTCGTTTTCCGCACCGTTCATCGCCATATCGTATTGCGATTTTGCGGCTTTTGATGTGGCTATGGCAGCTTTATATTGCGCTTCTGCTTCATCTCGTTTTTGAGCAGGAACCACTCCTTTGTCGAATAAATGTTGAACGCGGTCGTATGATTTCTTTGCAATATCAACCCCCACCTGCGCTTTTTGCCACATCTCATAAGCTCCCGATATCATTTCTTTACGTGCGCCTTTTATCGCTTTTTTATTCTGGGCTTGAGCAGCATTTTGAGCAGCATTTGCCTGATCTAATTTTGCACTCAGCTCCGGACTATCAATGATTACTAATGTATCGCCGGCTTTTACAAATGTGCCTTCTTCGCCCTTAAATGCCTTTATGCGCCCCGGAATTTTTCCTGAAATGCGAACTTCGGTGGCATCTGCTTCGCCCTGAATGAGTATAGGTTCGGGACGGTTAATAATTATTCCCACAATAAATATTAAAACTACCACTATTATTAATGCAAATAAGCCGGTTCTTAAATCCTGATTTTTCTTTTTCATTGCTATAAATCTTATATTGTTAAACGTTTAATTTCACACTACTTTTTATTCGATTATTTTTTTATTTCCTGATTGAGCGTTCCCAATGATTTTGCTAAATACAAATTGCATAGTTTCACGTCAATATCAGCATCGATTGCTTCCGATTTTGCTGACAGCCAGGCTGTCTGTGCCCCCAATAAGTCTGTCGAAGTAATAACACCTTCTTCAAATCCACTTGAAGCATATCGCATATTTTCTTCTGCCTGATCGGTATTATGCTGAGCAGCTGTTTGTTTTTTGATGCTTTCAGCCACTTTATAGGAGCATTGCTTTATTTGAAGTTGAATTTTTTCTTTTGTTTCCTCAAGTTCCAAGGTGGTTATTTTATGTTGAGATTTTGCTGCATTTAAACTGTGAAATTTATCTCCGAAGTGAAAAAGTGGTACGTTTGCTACTATTCCAATTGTAAACATTCCTCCAAATTCATTTTTGTAACCATCGTACACATTAGGATTGGAAACTAAATAATTTCCGGTAAGTCCTATATTTGGCAAGAAACGGGATAATATAATTTTTTCATTCGATTTGGCTATGTTTTCCATTTGCTTCAATGCCTGAATCTCGGAGCGATTGTTTAATGCTTGTTCAACTGGAATAAGTGGAATTTCTGTTTTTGTTTTCAAATCTGCGTCAGCCAGCGTGTACACTTCATCAAGTGCCATGCCGCATAATTGATTTAATGCCATTCTCGACAGATTTAATCCGTTTTCAGCTTTCGTTTTCATTACATCTGCTTCATTCAGCTTTACTTTTACTTTCAGCACTTCTGCTTTTGTTGCCATACCTTCATCCAACATTATATGTACATTCGAATCAACTTTGGCTATTAAATCCCGATATTCTTTGGCTAACATAAGTTTATTTTCCAAGGAAACCACTCGCCAATATGCTTCATCCACTTCGAGTAACAATTCTGTTGTTTTACTTTCTTGTTGAACCTTAGCTAAGTTTTCTCCATATTTTGCAATGTGGTAAAGTTCCAGAATTTTTCCACCCATAAAGATTGGTTGTACAAATCCTATTGTTCCTGCAAATACATTGTGAATGTCATATTCCATTGCACTTTTTGGAAGCAAAGCATAACTGTTCCATTGAATCTTCTCAGGATTTGTTTTTGGGTTAAATGGAATATTGTTAGCGTCAAGCGGTACGGGTTGCCCGTTTACCAATGTCCATTTGTTCGAAATCTGGCTGGCTGTAAATCCAAATGACCCATCACTCATTTTGGTCCCTACCGGCAAGAGCGCATCTTCCGATAAAAGTGATATATTCTTCTGATTCCAGCCATAGGTTCCGTTTGCCGAAAAATTCGGTAAAAACTGAGTGAATGCAGATGCTTTAATTTCACGGGTGGCATTCACACTTTCTTTCGCAATTTTTATACTTCTGTTGTGAGTTAGCGCCATTTGTCTGCAATCTTCCAATTGCAAAACTTTTTGAGCGTATAACTGTAGGGATATCCCAATCAACGCTATTACAAATACATTTTTCTTCATACCTTATCTCAATGTGATTAATTAAACAATAGTTGTGTATGCAACTAAATATATAAAAAAATTATTTCAAATTAGTCATTATTTTTTTTAAAACAATTCTACCGGTGTTTAGCTCCTCATCGGTAATATTCTGTAAGGTTTTCATGGCAATTGATTGTACTATTTCAGTAGCTTTAGGTTGCAATTCCTGACCTGCAGTGGTAAGATGAATAAGGTTAATTCTTCGGTCGCTATGATCTGAAACACGTGTGACAAGATTTCTTTTTTCGAGTTTGTCAATCAATCTCGTCATACTTGGTTTGTCTTTAGCTGTTAAATCGCACAGTGTTTGCTGCGTTACTTTATCTTTTTCCCACAGACAAGCCAATACCGACCATTGTTCGGTTGAAATTTCGATTCCTTCATTTGCAAAAGCTCTTAGGAATGTCCGATTTATGGCTGTTGAAATTTTCCCGACTAATATATTGAAAATTTCATCGTTTTGTAACTGTGTCATATAGTTGTTTTTATAATGGTTGTTTAAACAACGGTACAAAATTACAACTACAAATGTGATAATTATTTTTTTGTTGACATTATTTAATGCTATATACTTTTTGTTTTACTTGTAAATTTCTGTCATTGAAGTTGGTTATAAGGATAATAATTTAGAAATATCGTTAGAATTGTTCGTAAAACAAAACTTTCATATATATTTGCATAAACAATTTCTATATAATTGTAAGAAATCAAAAAAAATGGATTAACATTGAAAATTGTTTGGACTAAGTACATATTTGTACTTGATATTTTTTATCTTTGCACTTCAATTTTTTAAAAATACACCAATTTAAATTTCGATCAGAATGAGCGAAAACGATAATAAGCCAAAAAAGAAATCGAGAAGACAGTTCTTACAGGATTTAGGGATTGTGGGAGTTGGAACTTTAATAGGTGGTTCTGCTATTTTTTCGGGTATTAATTATGATAAACGAAAGAAACAGGGTGATCGTATTAAGGTATTGACAGCTGAAAATGAATTGCTAGAAGTCGAGAAAAGTGATACAACAAAAGTTTCGAAAGTAAATGCAAAGGACCTCACTTATCTTCAGAAACAAGGTCGCGAGGGTTTGCCGGGCAAACGATTTGTGATGGTTATCGATTTGTCTAAATGCCGAAATGCCCGCAAATGTATGGCTGCTTGTAACGAGGCGCACCATCTTCGACCGGAACAACATCACATTAACGTGCTTAAAATGCAGGATTCGAAAAATACACCTGCTTATTATATGCCAAAGCCCTGTCAACATTGTGATAATCCGCCTTGTACAGCTGTTTGTCCGGTTGATGCAACGTTTAAACGTGCTGATGGAATTGTGCTGATTGATAATGAACGATGCATAGGTTGTCGTTTTTGTATTGCTGCTTGCCCCTATAGTGCCCGTGTTTTCAACTGGGCTGAACCATTACACTCTCACGAAGATGAAAATCTGACCTATAATGTAGAATTAAATGTTCCTCAACGAAAAGGTACGATTAGCAAATGTCTTTTCAGTGCCGACAGGGTTCGTGAAGGTAAATTGCCTTATTGTGTTTCGGCTTGTCCGAATGGTGTTTATTATTTTGGTGACGAAAATGAAGATGCCGTAACGAACGGAACGACCAAAGAAACAGTTCGTTTCAAAAAATTGCTTGAAGATAATGGCGGTTATACTTTGATGCCTGAACTGGGAACTCATCCAAGGGTTTATTATTTACCCCCTAAAGGCAAGGAGTATCCATTTCAGGATAAAGACAAGGAAGAAGCGGCGGAAAGATTGGAGTCTTAGTGCCCTAAACCCCTAAAGTGGGCTTATAGAAATCCTTAGATTGAAATAAAATATTAAACAATTAAGACTTAAGATTACAAACAGCATATTAGCGTTAAAATTATAGAAGAAATATGGCAAAAAATAATACCGCAGATAAAATCACTACTGATTTACTTCGATCAATCAGGCTTAATTGGAGTTTTAAGATTTGGATGGCATTTTTGGGACTTGCCTTGTTAGTCTGTCTTGGGGCGTATGGTTTACAACTCAAAAATGGCTTAGTAGTCACCGGTTTGGGTGATTATGTGTCCTGGGGACTGTATATTTCTAACTTTGTGTTTTTTGTCGCAACAAGTCTTGTTGGAATGTTAATAAGTGCTGTTTTGGGGCTTTCCGGACAAAAATGGGCTGCACCCATGTCTCGAATTGCCGAAATTATAGCTCTTGCGTTTGCGGCAGTTGCCGGCTTGGTTATCGTTATGGACATGGGGCGTCCCGAACGGCTTTTGAATGTTTTTATTCACGGTCGCATTCAATCACCCATTTTGTGGGATGTAACGGTGGTAACTATTTATGTGTTAATTAGTGCACTGTTTTTGTATATTCCGCTTATTCCTGATCTGAAAATCTGTTCTGAAAAAATAGATAAGCTTCATCCAATAGCACAAAAAGCGTATAAAGTTCTTTCGTTAAACTGGAATGATACGCCCGAACAGAAGAAAATGATTAAACAATCTACGCGTGTGATAGCAATTTTTATTATTCCGGTGGCGCTGGCTATTCATACAGTTACTTCCTGGTTGTTTGCCAATACATCGCGGGTGGGTTGGGATTCAACCATTTTCGGACCTTATTTTGTTACCGGAGCATTTGTCGCCGGAGCTGCAGCAGTGATAGTTGCCATGTATTTCTTCCGTAAAAACTACAAACTCGAAGCATATATTACTGACAACCATTTTGACATGATGGGAAAATTGCTGGTGCTGGTTTCGTTGGTTTATCTGTACTTCAATTTGAACGAATATATGGTACCTGGTTACAAAATGAAAGAAGCCGAAGCTTTTCTGATTCGTGATTTATTTAGCGGAAATCATGCCCTTTTATTTTGGTCGGTACAGATTTTGGGGTTGCTAGTTCCTATCATTGTCTTACTGTTTAAAAAAATGAGAAAACCAACGCCGATGCTTGTTGTAGGCATAGTTGTTTTGCTCGGTGCCTGGTTTAAACGTTATATTATTGTAGTTCCAACCATGGAGCATCCGTTTTTGCCCATACAAAACGTCCCATTGAACTGGAAAATTTATTCACCTACGCTGATTGAAACCTTAGTTACCATTCTGCCATTTATTTTAGTGTTATTAATAGTCACAGTGTTGGCAAAAATAATACCGGTAATTCCAATCAGCGAAACGCTTGAACATTTGGAAGATACCACCAAATCATAAAAACTATTTACTAATTATCAATCCGATAACGTATGTATACAAAAAATTTAAGAATATTTACTCTCGCGCTTCTTTCACTGTTTTTTGCACAAATATATGCCGAAAATAACTGGAATGTGCCGGCAGAAAAGAAGGCTAAAAACAGTTATATCAAATTTGATGCGGCAACGGCGAGTCAGGGTGAGGTGATATATACAAAAAACTGCGTGTCTTGTCATGGAAACCCGGGCAAAAATAACAGTTTGAAATCTCTTAATCCAACGCCACCCGATTTGTCGACGCTTAAAACACAGTCACTTACTGATGGTGAGTTGTTTTACATATTGGCTACTGGGAGAGTGGTAATGCCTTCATTTAAAAATGTATTATCGGAAGAAGACAGTTGGAAAGTAATTTCATATATCCGAAGTTTTAATAAGAATTATGTACAGACTCTATCAACTTTTGATCCGAACAAGAGTAAATTAGTGAAAATAAGCATGAACTTTGATTCAAAAGCGAATCAGATAAAAGTGGATGTAAAAGCTGCTGAAAAGTCGGGTGTTGTTTCGTTGAAAGATGCTGAAGTGTTGCTCTTTGCTAATAGGTATTTTGGGAAATTACAAATAGATAAAACACAACGGACAACGAATGAGGGAGTGGCTGTATTTAATTTTCCAAAAGATTTACCGGGCGATACACTTGGAAATGTTGAACTCACTGTGAAAGTGAAAGATGAAAATTATGGTGAAATTGAATCAGTTAGTAAGTTTAAAATTGGAATTCCGACAAATAAACCGGGTTTGACCGATAATCGGGCCATCTGGAATGTGTTGGCAAAAGCCCCAATCTGGATTATTGGTTTATATAGTTTGGGAGTGATGGCTTTTGGTGTGGTGCTTCTATATCTTTTGAATAATTTGCGGAAAATATTAAAAAACGCTTCTAAATAAAACTAAGTCATGAAAAGGAATTTTGTAATATTTTGTATTGTCTTTTTTGTAAGTTCATTCACTTTTGCTCAGGTTGATCAATCCACTGAAGTAGGTGTTATTGAGCATCTCGGAAAAATTATTCCATTGGATTTGAAGTTTGTGAACGATAAGTTTGATACGGTGACGTTAAAACAATTAATCGACAAACCCACCATTTTGTCGTTTGTTTATTTTGATTGTCCCGGTCTTTGCAGTCCGTTGCTTGAAGGAGTCGGCGATGTTATCAAAAAAACAAATTTAGAGTTGGGTAAAGATTATCAGGTGATTACAATCTCATTTAATTATCGGGATACACCTCAGAAAGCCAAAGAAAAAAAGAAACGTTTTGTAGAAAGATATTCGCAGGGCAAAGGCGATGGCTGGATTTTTTTGACAACAGACAGCACCACTATTTATAAAATTACGGATGCCACCGGTTTTAAAACTAAAGCAGTGGGATTGGATTTTGTTCATCCATCGGCCATTATTGCCATTAGCCCACAAGGGATGATTACACGTTATTTGTATGGAATTACTTTCTTGCCGACTGATTTTAAGATGGCTATTTTTGAAGCCAATAAAGAACAACCGCGTCCGACCATTCAGAAAATATTAATGCTTTGTTATAGTTATGATCCTGAAAACAAGCGTTTTGATTTGGATGTAACTAAAATATCAGGAACGATAATTCTATTTTTTCTGATTGTTTTTGCTATCGTTTATTTAATCAAACCCAAAAAGAAAAATAATAAATAAGTTTTTATGAGTAAAGGAACTGAAAAAACAGAATATGTGAGTTATTTGGATCATCAGGGGAAATACAAAGGTATTTTTGCCTGGATATTCGCCACAGATCACAAACGAATTGCGTTGTTGTATATGTATTCAATTGCGGCCTTCTTCTTTATAGGAGCGTTTTTAGGGCTGGCAATGCGAATAGAATTGTTTGCACCGGGCGAAACCATAATGAAACCGCAAACCTACAATGGGATTTTCACGGTGCATGGCATTATCATGATTTTCATGGTTGTTATACCCGGTTTGTCGGCAGTTTTTGGAAATTTCTTTCTTCCCATTCTGATAGGAGCAAAAGATGTAGCTTTTCCGAAGTTAAACCGATTCTCGTGGTGGATTTTCATTGCCGGAAGTATAATGGCAGTGGCTTCACAATTTTTGAAGCACGGACCTCCCGATACCGGTTGGACATTTTATGCACCATACAGCACTACCACAGGAACAAATGTTATCATGGCAACTACGGCGGCATTTGTACTCGGTTTTTCGTCCATTCTCACCGGATTGAATTTTATTGTAACGATTCATCAGATGCGGGCACCCGGCATGAAGTTCTTCAATATGCCTTTGTTTCCCTGGGCGATTTATGCGACAGCATGGATTCAATTGCTTGCTACTCCAATTATTGGAATTACATTGGTGATGTTGATTGCCGAACGTTTGTTTGGAATTGGATTTTTTGACCCAAATTTAGGTGGTGATCCATTACTTTATCAACATTTATTTTGGATTTATTCGCATCCTGCGGTTTATGTTATGATTTTACCGGCTATGGGTGTTATTACTGAAATAATTCCTACATTTTGTCAACGCAAGATTTATGGTTACAAAGCCATTGCATTATCAAGTTTGGCCATTGCGGGAGTTGGTTTTTTGGTTTGGGGACATCATATGTACACTTCGGGCATGAGCGAACAGGCGCGTTGGTTCTTCTCACTTTTGACATTTATTGTTGCCGTGCCTAGTGCCATTAAAGTATTTAACTGGCTTATGACCATGTATAAGGGTTCTATTGACGTAAAACCACCTTTCCTTTTTGCCCTTGCTTTTATTTTTCTTTTTATCATTGGCGGAACAACCGGATTGTTGTTAGGTTCGGTTGCAACAAATGTTCAGGTGCATGATACTTCGTTTGTGGTGGCGCATTTCCATTACATTATTTTTGGCGGAATGGGATTTGCTTTTTTTGCTGCCATTCATTACTGGTTTCCCAAAATGTATGGAAAAATGTACGATTTTAAACGTGCCAATATCGCCTGGGGAATTCTTTTCGTTGGGTTTAATTTGCTCTATTTTCCGCAATTTATAATTGGAATTCAGGGAATGCCAAGACGATATTTTGATTATCTGCCTCAATTTCAACCTGCTCAGATAGTTTCAACTATCGGCGGATTTATTTTGGTTGCCGGTTTGATTTTAATGGTATATA
>Ga0214228_1000019_pt1 | contig 56946 bp, 48 predicted proteins | sample TroBogypolimnion_21_FD_153066 | JGI IMG/M metagenome (GOLD analysis project Ga0214228, IMG submission 153066) | Freshwater microbial communities from Trout Bog Lake, WI - 05NOV2007 hypolimnion | ecosystem: Environmental > Aquatic > Freshwater > Lake > Hypolimnion/Profundal zone | place: Trout... | reverse complement strand
AAGATACGAAATTTCAAGGTCTTTTCCAAATAAAATGATACCTATTTTATTGATAATCAAATAATTATATCGCTATATAATTTTTGTCATGTACTAAAAGTAAAAGTATAAAATTATTATTCAAAAAACACAGATTAGATTTATTTTTTTTGATTTATTATATTTATTACAAATTACAACTCATTGTACTGATTTATAAATCATTAAAAATACAATAGCACCATAGTTTTTATTACAATACACTGTATTTTTTACTACAAAAAATCGCTCCAAAATTAAAATTTCTAACAATTCAGATTTCAACATAACCATAGAGTTGCACTGTACTTCCTAAATACTTCCAAAGTACTAATACTATCTATCATCCGATGACCGTCCGATGTTCCTAAGTAATTCTACTATGTTAACTAAGTGATTGCATTGTGATTTATTTGATGTCATGAATTAAACATCCGAACTTTTTCCGTTGCCCGCTCGTTTAGAAATTTGTATCTTTGCAAGTTCTAAAAAAATATCGTTTTGACAACAAATCCCGACATACAACCCATTGAAGCCTCAGAGTTCGTAGAAGTCATAGGCGCACGGGTTCACAACCTGAAAAATATCGATGTTTCCATTCCCCGCGATGCACTCACGGTTATCACCGGACTGAGTGGCAGCGGCAAATCATCACTTGCTTTCGATACCATTTTTGCCGAAGGTCAGCGCCGGTATATAGAGACTTTTTCGGCTTATGCCCGCAGTTTTCTAGGGAATATGGAACGTCCGGATGTGGATAAAATCACAGGACTGAGTCCTGTAATCTCCATCGAACAAAAAACCACCAACAAAAACCCGCGTTCCACCGTGGGAACTACCACCGAAATTTATGATTTCCTGCGTCTGCTTTTCGCACGTGCCGGTGAAGCTTACTCCTATATTACCGGTGAGAAAATGGTGAAATACAGCGAAGATCAAATTGTAGATTTGATTTTGAAAGACTATGAAGGTAAAAAAACCTTTCTGCTCGCACCTTTGGTTCGTGGTCGAAAGGGACATTACAAAGAACTATTTGAACAAATCCGTAAAAAAGGCTACCTGAATGTACGTATCGACGGAGAGATTCGGGAAGCTACGCACGGATTAAAACTCGATCGTTATAAAAACCACGATATCGAGGTGGTGATTGATAAATTGGTAGTAAACGAAAAAGACCGCAGCCGACTGAAACAGTCGATGCAAAAAGCCATGCAACAAGGCAACGGCATAGTGATGTTGCTCGAAAAGGACAAAGCTGAAGCACGCTTTTTCAGTAAAATGCTGATGTGTCCCACCAGTGGTATTTCGTACGATGAACCTGCACCCCACAATTTCTCGTTCAACTCACCACATGGCGCCTGTCACAAGTGCAAAGGGCTTGGATTTGTCAATCAGATTGACATGGATAAAATAGTGCCGGATAAAAGCATGAACATTTACAATGGAGCTATCGTACCGCTTGGGAAACATAAAACAACTACCATTTTCTGGCAAATTGAAGCTATTTTAGAAAAATACGACTGCACGCTGAAAACACCAGTAACCGATATTCCGGATGAAGCAATGGACGAAATCATGAACGGCACCGAAGAACGCCTACACATTAAAAACCAATCCATTGGAACAAATTATTTCCTCAGTTACGACGGTATTTTGAAATACATCGAAATGCAAGCCGAAACAGGAGCTTCGGCTACCGAACAAAAATGGGCAAATCAATTTTCCAAATCCATCGTTTGTCCTGATTGTAACGGTGCCAAATTACGCAAAGAATCGCTTCATTTCCGAATGCATGACAAAAATATAGCGGAATTATCGGCTATGGATATTTCAGAATTGTCTCGATGGTTGGCAGGCGTCGAACCACATTTATCCGAGAAACAAAGAACAATTGCAGCTGAGATTCTGAAAGAAATTCGCACACGTCTTCAGTTTTTGTTAGATGTAGGCTTGAATTATTTGTCGCTCAACCGCAGCTCGCAGTCGCTCTCAGGTGGCGAAAGTCAACGCATACGGTTGGCTACTCAAATAGGTTCACAGCTCGTAAACGTACTTTATATTCTCGACGAACCAAGCATTGGTCTGCATCAACGCGACAATCAGCGGCTCATCCGTTCTCTCAAACAATTGCGCGACACCAGCAATTCGGTCATCGTGGTGGAACACGATAAAGACATGATGATGGCTGCCGATTACGTGGTCGATCTCGGACCTCATGCCGGACGACACGGTGGCGAAGTGGTTTTTGCAGGAACACCACAGGAAATGTTGAAAGCTGATACACTTACTTCGGCTTACCTGAATGGAAAAAAACGCATTGAAATGCCTGTCGGTATACGGGAAGGAAATGGAAAAGAGATAACAATAAAAGGTGCGAGAGGCAACAATCTAAAAAATATTAATGTCACTTTTCCACTTGGTAAAATGATTTGCGTGACCGGTGTTTCGGGCAGCGGAAAATCAACATTAATCAATGAAACGTTGCAACCTATTCTGAGTCAGGAATTTTACCGTTCGCTGCAAGATCCATTGCCCTATGATAGCATTGAAGGACTTGAAAACATTGATAAAGTAGTGGAAGTAGATCAGTCGCCCATTGGACGTACTCCACGTTCCAATCCTGCCACTTACACCGGCGTTTTTTCGGATATTCGGAATGTTTTCGTCACTTTGCCCGAAGCAAAAATCCGTGGTTACAAACCCGGTCGATTCTCCTTTAACACTGCCGGAGGTCGGTGCGAAGTGTGTGGCGGAAACGGTTACAAAACCATCGAAATGAATTTTCTGCCCGATGTGTACGTTCCATGCGAAAGCTGTGACGGTAAACGCTACAACAAAGAAACCTTAGAAGTTCGCTTTAAAGGAAAATCCATTGCCGACGTACTCAATATGACCATCGATCAAGCCGTTGACTTCTTCGAAAATCAACCCAATATTCTGAACAGAATTAAAACCTTGCAAGATGTGGGACTTGGTTATATCAAACTCGGACAGTCAAGTACCACACTTTCGGGTGGCGAAAGTCAACGCGTAAAATTAGCAACCGAGCTCTCCAAACGTGATACCGGAAAAACGCTTTATATTCTTGACGAACCGACCACCGGACTGCATTTTGAGGATATACGAGTACTTCTGGGGGTATTGAATAGACTTGTAAATAAAGGGAATACGGTAATCATCATCGAGCACAACATGGATGTAATCAAAACAGCCGATTACATTATCGATATTGGTCCCGAAGGAGGTGCAGCCGGAGGGAAAGTAATTTGCACCGGAACACCAAAAGATATTGCCAACCATAAAACGAGTGAAACCGGAAGGTTTTTGAAGCTGGAGTTGAATTGAGGGATGTCAGAGTTCCAACTCTGCAAAAAAGACCATGTATTCCGACTCCTACAAAAGTTTTTATCATTGAAAATTAATTTTGTATCTTTGACCTTTCAATTTCAAAAAAAACATTGATTTGCAATCGAAAATCATAAATGAATAAATCGTAAATACCTTATCATGTCTGAAATCGCTAAAAAGAAAGTACTTTTCATCGACCGCGATGGAACTATTATAGCTGAGCCTCCCCTAACGTTTCAGGTTGATACGCTGGAACAAATGGAATTTCTACCGGCAGTGCTGCGAAACTTGTATTTCATTCGTCAGAAGCTTGATTTTGAATGGGCAATGGTGACTAATCAGGATGGACTTGGAACGGATGTTTATCCGCAAACAAATTTTGATACTATTCAGGCTAAATTCCTCCAAACACTCGCTAACGAGGACATTACGTTCGACAAGATATTTATCGACAAATCATTCCCCGAAGATAATCTGCCGACCCGCAAGCCGGGTACAGCCATGCTGACTGAATACTTTTCTGACAACTATGATTTAGCCGGTTCATTCGTTATCGGCGACAGAATTACTGACGTGGAACTGGCTAAAAATTTAGGTTGTAAAGCTATTTTTCTAAGCAATGACACTGAGATTTTGACAGAAAAAAAATTAACCGAATGTTGTGTTCTTCAAACAACCGATTGGAATAAAGTAACTGAGTTTTTGTTTGCCGGCGAGCGCACTGCCACCGTAAAACGAACGACTAAAGAAACCGACATATTCATTGAACTGAATCTCGATGGTTCGGGCAAATGCAAGATTGATACCGGATTGAAGTTTTTCGACCATATGCTGGAACAAATCGGCAAACACTCCGGTTCAGACCTGACTATCAAGGTAAAAGGCGACCTGGAGGTAGACGAACACCACACCATTGAAGACACTGCCATTGCTCTTGGCGAAGCACTAAACAAAACATTAGGCAATAAACGGGGCATCGAACGCTATGGTTTTTATCTGCCCATGGACGATTGTTTATGTTCCGTTGCACTCGATTTTGGCGGACGTGCATGGTTGGTTTTCGATGCTGAATTCAAACGTGAATATATCAGTGATTTACCTACCGAAATGATTTACCATTTCTTCAAATCATTGAGCGATGCAGCCCGTATGAATCTGAACATAAAAGCAGAAGGCGACAATGAACATCACAAGCTCGAAGGTATTTTCAAAGCATTGGCAAAATCAATCAAGATGGCGGTGAAACGTGATATTTATCAGTTTGAGTTACCGAGTACCAAGGGAATGATATAGTCGGTAGTTAATAGTTTCTCATCGGTAGTATTTAAACATCCTAAAATGAAGTTTCTTCGAAATATTTTCACAATCTCCATTTATTTGTTTTTCTGCACAGTAATTTCTGCACAGCCTTCGGTTACTGAACGTCCCCGTCTGGTTGTGGGTATTATGATTGATGGTTTGCAACAGAAACACATTGATCAGCTGTGGAATTATTTTGAGCCGAATGGGTTCAAAAAAATTATCGGACAAGGTGCCAATTGCCGGAATGTTTCGTACAATATCGTTTCTGCGGGAAATGCATCGGATATAGCTAATGTGATGACCGGAACGGTACCGTATTACAATGGAATAGTGGGTAATGATTTTTACAATCGGGCGGAAGATGAAATTCAGTCCATTATTCAGGACGATGACCAGATTGGAATAGGAACAAAACAAACTTTATCTGCTCACAAATTGCTGGCAAGCACCATTGGTGACGAAATAATGCTTGCCAATCCCGGTAAATCGAAAAGTTTTGCCGTGGCGTTGAGTTCCGAAGAAGCCATTATGATGGGTGGTCATACGGCTAAAAGTGTGGCATGGATGGACGATATCAACTATAAATGGATTACTACCGGCTATTATGCCGATGGGCTTTCGCCCTGGGCTGATCAAATGAATGTGGATGGAACATTTCAAAACTTTGTGGCACGAACCTGGGGACCGCTTTTCAATATCAATACCTATCTTTCAAAACCAAATCGTGAGGATAAAAAATGGGGATTCTTTTACGACCCGACAACAAAAAAAACGAAAAACTCTCAAACTTCCATTCTGAAAACAACCCCATCTGCCAACGGATTAGTAGCAGAATTGGGCCTAAAAATAATTGAGAATGAACAAATTGGAACAGATAAATATCCTGACATTTTGATGCTTCAGTTTACCGTACGTACACCTTTTGAGAAAACCCCAGCTTTGCAATCAGCCGAAAAAGAAGACATGTACCTGAGATTAGATAAAGAAATTCAGTCAATTTTACAAAAAATAGATGTAAAAGTAGGGTTAGATAAAACGCTGGTCTTTATGTTTTCAAATCAAACCGGAGTACATTCACCAATCGAATTGGGTGAAAATAAAATTCCGGCAGGGTATTTTAATGCCGATCGTTCGCTGGCATTACTGAGCACCTATCTGATGGCAATTTACGGACAGGAAAAATGGATTTCGGGCTATTATGGAAAAAATATATTTCTGAATAAAGATAAAATTGCCGAGAAAAAATTGAATTATACTGATTTTCAAAAAACGGTTATTGAATTCCTGTTGGAGTTTGAAGGCATTCAGACAGCATTTCCATCGTCACAAGTACTGAATATGGGTGGAAATTCTGACTCAGAAATAGCAAAACTGCGAAATTCTACACATAAAAATTGTGTCGGAGATGTAATAATAACCTTACTTCCGGGGTGGTTGGAAGTGGATAAAAAGAATAATCTGATAGCCGAATCAAATAGCATTGTTACTTACACGCCCTTGTATTTTTACGGTTGGAAAATTAAACCACAATCTATTCAAACTTCGTATCAAACAACCGATATTGCCCCTACAATATCCCGAATACTTGACATTCCAATGCCGAATGCCTGTATTGGTAAACCTATTGAATTTGCTCCTTAAATCCCCCCAAGGGGTCTTAATTAATATTTCTTTAATCTGGATTAAATGAATAATAAAAAGGTAGAAAATGCTTCTTTAAGCCCACTAAGAGGGGCTGGAGAGCTTTATAATTTTGACGAAGTGATTGACCGCCGTAACACCGGTGCAATTAAGTTGGAACGCTGCAAAACCCTTTTTGGAACAGAAGATATATTGCCACTTTGGGTTGCTGATATGGATTTCCGTACACCCGACTTTATTCTCGATGCTATTCGGAAGCGATTGGAGCATCCGATTTTGGGGTACACCATGCCACCGAAAGAATATTATCCACTGACTGTAAAATGGATTACCGATCATCATAACTGGAACGTAAAACGGGATTGGGTAGGATTCTTGCCTGGCATTGTTCCCGGATTGGCTTTTGCCGTTCAAAGCCTGACCGAAGTGGGAGACGAAATTATTGTTCAACCACCTGTATACTATCCTTTTTTCAATGTGATTAAAAATAATCATCGTATTATAGTCAATAATCAGTTGAAAGAAGTTGATGGCAAATTCGTGATGGATTTGCAGGACTTGGAATGTAAATTCAGTTCAAAAACCAAACTGTTTATTCTTTGTAATCCCCATAATCCGGGTGGTCGTGTTTGGACAAGAGTAGAATTGCAGCAATTTGCAGCTGTGTGCGAAAAGCACAATGTGACCATTATTTCCGACGAAATCCATGCCGACATGGTTCTGCCCGGAAATACAGCACATACTCCATTTGCTACCGTTTCAGAATGGGCTGAGCAACATACCGTAACCTTTATGGCACCTACCAAAGTGTTCAATATGCCGGGTTTAATCAGTTCGGCTTATATTATTCCGAATGAAAAATTACGCCATCAGTTTGCATCTTTTCTGGAAGCTTCGGAAATGAATGCAGGTAATATCTTTGCCTACATCGGTGCTGTGGCTGCTTACGAACGTGGTGAAGAATGGCGCATTCAAATGCTTAATTATGTACAGGGAAACATAGAATACATTGCTGATTTCCTGAGAAAAAATGTGCCACAAGTAAAACCCATGATTCCGGAAGCTTCATTTTTAGTATGGCTAGATGGCAAGGAACTTGGTATGGAAACGGATGAACTGCATCAATTCTTTTCGCTGAAAGCCGGACTCGGGCTTAACAAAGGAACTGTTTTTGGAGCGGGTGGTGAATATCATTTGCGTCTGAATGTGGCTTGTTCGAGAAGTATTCTAGAACAGGCAATGACGCAATTACAGTTAGCAGTCAACAATTATCAGTCAACTATTGAATGATGATTGATATAATAATAAAGCTACTGATTGCTTTTGGCTGATAATTGATAACTGTTGACTGATAACTGAAATAATATGGATGTAAAAATTGAATCTTCGTGGAAAGCTGTTCTGCAGGATGAGTTTGACAAAGAGTATTTTACCCTGCTTACTGATTTTGTGCGGAACGAATATAAAACCCGCCTGACATTTCCACCGGCATCGCTTATTTTCAACGCTTTTGACCAATGTCCGTTCGACAAAGTGAAAGTAGTGATTATAGGGCAAGATCCCTATCATGGCGACGGACAGGCACATGGTTTGTGTTTTTCTGTAAATGATGGTGTGGCATTTCCACCTTCCTTGCTCAACATCTTCAAAGAAATAGAACGCGATTTAGGAAAGCGCACTCCAACCAGCGGTAATCTCATTCGCTGGGCAAAACAGGGCGTACTGCTACTCAATGCCACACTTACCGTTCAGGCACATACAGCAGGTTCGCATCAGGGAAAAGGTTGGGAAACATTTACCGATGCCGTAATCCGCAAATTGGCTAATGAAAAAGAACATGTGGTATTTATGCTTTGGGGCTCGTATGCGCAACAAAAAGGGGCTGTTATCAATCCGTCAAAGCATTTGGTACTGAAATCGGTTCATCCTTCTCCCCTATCCGCTTACCGCGGATTTATTGGAAACAATCATTTTTCATTGGCCAATAAATACCTTAACGAAACCGGACAAGAAGAAATAAACTGGTAATCGAATTTTAATAATCGATCGTTTTTATTACCAACACACCCCAAAAAAAAAAGCTCTCCAACCGGAAAGCTTTTTTTCATAAATAAAGCAAAGATAGATTATTTCTTTGATGCTTCTACAGAAACTTTTCTGAATTCTTTCAATAATTTTTCTAAATCCAACGATGTTTTGCGAGCACGAGTTCCTGCTGCTTTGTTACCTTTTTCAACTTGCAAATCTGCATCTGTTGCAAAAGCTGCAGTAGCAGCTTTAATTTTTTTAACTAATTCTTCCATTTTTCCGATTTTGTATTGTTTATAACTGGCTGCACGATCACAGCATAATAATACTGCAAATATAAACATTTATGGTTAATTATAAAACACTATTACAAAAATAACATTTTAAAAGTCAAAATTCAATATAATCTATTGCTTTAAAATCTATTTAGTAACTGATATTCAAATATATAAAATTTTATTATCGTTGAAAATATTTTTTTATTTTGTCCTACAACTCAATAAGATTTACCATAAACAGGGTATTAAAATGACTTTAGAATGGTATTTCACATACATTTGAGCTTGTTTATCTTTGCACAATCAAAAATATTGCAATGACAAATTATTTAATAATACCAGGTTATGGTGGATCTGACTCCAATCACTGGCAAACATGGCTCGAAAATACACAATTGAATTTTAAACGTATCAATCAAAACGATTGGAATAATCCCGATATTTCGGATTGGATTTCAACGATTGATAATACAATTTCAGCATATAATCCCGAAACGGTTGTATTAGTGGCTCACAGCTTAGGTTGCCTCGCCATAGCCGAATGGGCAGCATGCTACAACCGGAACATAAAAGCTGCCTTGCTTGTAGCCCCTCCCGATACAGAATTAGTAGATAGGAAACTAAAACGGAAATTATTTATACAAGAACCATTGCAAAAACTAAATTTCCCGACTATACTTGTTGCCAGCACCACCGATCCATGGGCAACAATTGAGAAAGCAGAATTTTATGCCAATAATTGGGGAAGTGAATTGATAAATATTGGTGATGCCGGACATATCAACAGTATATCGGGGCATTATGAATGGCATGAAGGTTTGGAAATACTGAATTCAATCGGGTGAATATCAATATTCAATCGGTGAAAAAAGTTTTCTATTCTTTTTCCACAATAACCGTCTGTGTTGGGTAAGCAAATTGAAGTCCAGCTTCATTGTAAGCCCGAAGAATCTCAATATTAACGCGAGATGGCGTTTCCATAACATCAGCTTTTTTGCGGATAAAATAGACAAAAGTAATTACCAGCGCAAAGTCAGTGAAATCTGTAAATGCAACCACTATATCTTTTTCATATACATCGGCTATCCGGTTCGGCATATCGCGGAGTATTGACATGGCTTCATTCATTTTTTCGGGAGTAGTGTTATAAGTCAGGCTTAATTTCATCAGCACTCGGCGCATCGGTTCTTCACTAATGTTTTCGATAGGCGAATCTATAAGTTTTGAATTGGAGATACTGACTAAATGCCTGTCGAGTGTGCGTATGCGAGTACTACGAATGCCAATATCTTCAATAATTCCATCAAATTTATCCACTTTAACGCGGTCGCCAATCCTGAACGGACGGTCAGTAAAAATAGTTATTCCTGCAAATATATTTTTAATAGTGTCTTGCGCTGCCAGGGCAAATGCCAAACCTCCAATTCCCAAAGTCCCTAACAAAGCACGAACATCAATTCCGATATTATTCAATGCCATCACTCCACCGATCGACCAAATCAATGTCAGAATGGCTCTTCGGATTAATGAAACTAGATGTGTATCAAGAATTTTATGTCGGTTCGATTCTCCTTTTTCCGGAATCCAGTATTCTTCAATAAGTGAATTCACCAGACGGGTAACAAACCAGGTAATATTAAGAACCGTGAGAATTTTATATGATTTCAGAATAATATTCTCAACAGGTGCTCCTAAATCCAGTCGTCTTGCTGCAAACCAGATAGCTGCCAGCAGAATACCAAAAAGCACCGGTGCCTGAAGCATTTTGAAAAGAATATCATCAAGCCGGCTTTTGGTTTTACCCGTAATTTTTTGAATCACGTATTTATTGAGCAATACAATAATCTTATTGAGAATCAATGCGCCAACAATGATGGCAACTGAAATGATCCAGTCGTGAAGCGAATTTCGGTAGAATATTTGATCAAGCATAATTTTATCAGTTAGCAGTGAACAGTTAGCAATTATCAGTTATTAGAGTGAACAAGTAGTAGTGAAAAGTTAGCAGTTAATCTCTGTTCACTGTTCACTGTTACTTGTAAAAGCCGTTGCATCACTCGGCATGCGCCAATCACCGCGTGGCGAGAGATTTATCGAACCTACTTTAGGTCCATCAGGCATGCAGGAACGTTTAAATTGTTGTGAAAAGAATCGTTTCAGGAATATCTTTAACCATTTTTCAATTACTTCGTCAGCATAAATACCTTCGAAAGCATTTTGCGCTAAAAATCTAATCTTTGCCGGGCTAAATCCGAAACGAATCATATAATACAAAAAGAAATCATGCAATTCATAAGGTCCCACAATATCCTCTGTTTTCTGTGCAATATCACCGTTTATATCAGCCGGAAGCAGTTCGGGACTAACCGGAGTGTCGAGCACATCATGTAAATTTTTTTCTGAATGCGTATCCAATTGATGAGCCGCCCAGTCAACCAGATAGCGGACTAATGTTTTTGGAACGCCTGAATTGACACCATACATCGATATATGATCACCGTTGTAAGTTGCCCAGCCCAATGCAAGCTCCGATAAATCACCCGTGCCAATTACCAGTCCGTTTCGTTGATTGGCAATATCCATTAATATTTGAGTCCGCTCACGGGCTTGTGTATTTTCATACACCACATCGTGTTGATTCGGATTGTGATTTATATCGCAAAAATGTTGTAATGCAGCTTCTTTTATCGATATCTCAAGTTGAGTTATACCCAATGATTTCATCAGATTCACTGCATTGTTGTACGTTCGATCGGTAGTACCGAAACCGGGCATGGTAATACCAATAATTTGTTTGCGGTCGAAACCCAGTTTATCAGCCGTTTTTACACAAACCAATAAAGCTAATGTGGAATCTAATCCACCCGAAATTCCCACTACAACATTTTCAGCGCATGTATGCTTCCAGCGTTTTGCCAAACCTCCTACCTGAATAGAGAATATTTCTTCACAACTAGCATCGCGATTAATCAGCGATGGAACAAATGGATGTTTATCAAAAGTGCGTTTCAACACAAATTGAATAAAATGGGCAGCTTCCAATTTTACGGTACGATAAAGTTCGTTCGATTTATCGTTGCTAAAATTAGTATTCCGCATTCGGTCGGCTTGCAGGCGTTCAATGTCAATATCGCTCACAACCAATTGCGGCTCGAATGAAAAACGCTCCGAAGCAGCTATGATTTTACCATTTTCGGCAATCAAACCATTTCCGGCATACACTACATCGGTAGTCGATTCGCCTGCACCTGCCGAAGCATAAACATATCCGGCATTACATCGTGCCGATTGTTGTTCGACAAGCTGACGCAGGTATTGGTGTTTCCCGATTAATTCATTGGTAGCCGAAAGGTTAAAAATGATATCAGCACCATGTAAAGCGTGTTGAGAACTTGGCGGAATGGGAACCCACAAATCTTCACACAATTCAATTCCGAACGAAAACGCACCATCGCTAAAAAGCAGATTAGTTCCAAAGGGGACATCCTCGCCCGAAAATGAAACGGTTTGAATATCGGTTGCGGTTGCCGGAGCGAACCACCGTTTTTCGTAAAATTCGTTGTTATTGGGCAAATGTGTTTTTGGCACAACACCGAGAATATGACCACCCTGCAATACAATAGCCGTGTTGAATAATTGATGTTGAATGCGCAATGGCATCCCTACAATCAGCACTGCCGTAGTTGAGAAAGTAAGCATTTGAAGTTCATTCAGGGCTTTTAATGCTTTTTCGAGAAGTTCCTGTTGAAAAAACAAATCGGCACAAGTGTAGCCGGTAATCGACAATTCGGGAAAAGAAATTACCTGCACTTTTTCTGTTTCTGCCTGCCGAATTAAATCGAACATTCGGGTGACATTAAAAGCACAATCGGCTACCCGAAGTTCGGGAATAGCAGCTGCAACTCGCACAAATCCGTTATTCATAGTGACACAATCCCTAAAAAGGGAATTAAATTAGTTCTGAATTAAAAAAAATCCGAAAATCACTTCCCTTTTTATTTCCCTTTAGGACTTAGAGGTATATTTTCTTTTTCCATATCACTCAAATAAATCTCAAGTGATTTGGCCGAAATTCGTATTTCTAAAACTGAAAGCGTAAGTGAAATTATCAATAAAACCAATGCCAGTCCAAAAACATAAAGTGCAGGCTGTTGCAACCTTACATAAATCAAAAACATGGTAGCAACACAAAGCAGCAAACTTGCAACGCCTATCATTTGCATATTTTTAGTCAAGTAAAGTCGCTTCCGCAGGTTCATAATCTGAGCATGAGTCAAAGCCGAATGGTCTTCCATATAACGGTCTTTGAGCGTTCTAACCAATTGAGCATAAGACAAAAAACGATTGGTGTAAGCCAGCAACAAAAGCGATATGGCCGAAAACAAAAAAGTCGGAGTAATAAGTGTTAGTTCTTGCATAATATTTCAGTAATCAGTTGGTTTTATTTATTCTTGTAGTTTTTATAGTACTGAAAAGCATCTTAGCGATTTCGTCAGCATCAGAAAACAAACTTAAAAACATTTTTTCATCCATAAAGTCAGTATCTTTTACCAGCGAATACCTGCTCCCTGAAAACTTGTTACCTGTTTTAAACGCAATGCGGTGCATCATCGACATGATTTTTCATCAAGATGGCAACCTGACGACCCAGTTCAAGGCAGGCTTCATAATTATCCTTTTTTAAACCCTGCTTCTCATCAACGGTAATTTCCGCCGATTGCCATTTCATAGTTTCAACAAAAGTTTTCAACCGCTTAACAGCTGCACTTGCCCATGTAAACGAACCAAAACAACCAAATACACGATTTTTCACCTGACGAATTTCTATCTTTCGCAATAATGAATCAACTTCAGGATACAATTCATTGCTATAAGTAGGACTCCCAACTATAAGACCTTTGTATTTGAAAATATCGCGAAGAATAACGGTTGCATCCGATTTCGAAACATTGTGAATAATAATATTTTTCACACCCGACTCTGATAAGCCTTGTGCCACCGTCTCGGCCATCAATTCGGTGTTTCCATACATCGAACCATACACAATTACCACACCGTCATCGCCATGATACCGACTAAACTGATCGTACAAATCAACTACTTTCGAAACATATTTTTTCCAAACGGGACCGTGCGTACTGCAAATTATCTCAAAATCCAGGGGTGTAAGCTTTTTCAATGCCTTTTGAATGGGTGCACCATATTTGCCTACCACATTGGCATAATACCTTGCCAATTCATCCCAGTAGCGGTTCACATCAAGCTTTTCATCAATTACAGTTCCATCCAGTGTTCCAAAGCAACCAAAAGCATCACCCGAAAAAAGAATTTTCTCGGTTGTTTCAAACGTCATCATGGTTTCGGGCCAGTGAACCATCGGAGTGAAAAAGAATTGAAGTTGATGTTTCCCCAACGAAAGAATCTGTTCATCTTTTATTTCGAGCAAATTATCATCAACACCGTAAAAACCTTCAACCATGCTCAGTGTTTTACTGTTTCCAACTATTTTCATCTCGGGATAATACTTGCGAATCAACCGAATAGAACCTGAATGATCGGGTTCCATGTGATTGATTATCAAATAATCCAACCGTTTCCCCTGAAGCTGAGCCTGAATTTTATCAATAAAAATATCTCCAAATGCTATATCAACTGTGTCAACCAATGCAGTTTTCTCATCAACTATTAAATAGGCATTATAAGAAACTCCGTTGGGCAGCGGAATCATATTTTCGAATTTATGTTTCTGTCGGTCATTCACGCCAACATAATAAATATCTTTTGTAATTTTCTGATTTTGAAACATATAACTAAACTTTCTTTTATTATTTTGTATACCTAAAACAGCAATACCATGCTCTTTGTTTTGAACTGCAAAGATAAAACATTTTAAGCAATTTTAAACCCCAAAATATTGATTACATCGTTCCGTCCCTACATTTATCATTCCAACGCTATTTCAGATATTTATTCTGACAAAAAAAGCCCTGCAACAATTTTGGTAGTGCAGAGCTTTTAAATCTTCAATCTATTCGAGTTCAACCTTTCGCTTTTCGTTTCAATCTGGCGTGACTGTGTTTTCGTCCGTAAATAAAGTAAATAATAAAACCAATCAACATCCAGCCTATCAATCGAATCCACGTATCAAGAGGCAATGAAGCCATCTGAGCTAAACAAACCAATGCACCTAAAATTGGAACAAAAGGAACCCACGGAGTTTTAAATCCACGTTTTGCATCGGGTTCGGCTTTTCGCAAAATAATAATTCCACCCGAAACAATCACAAATGCCAATAATGTGCCGATTGAAACCATCTCACCCAATAATCCGATGGGAAATAATCCAGCAAAAAATCCAGCAACACAGCCTGTTACAATGGTAGTGATATGAGGCGTCTTAAACTTCGAATGCGTTTTGGCAAAACTCTTCCACAACAAACCATCGCTTGCCATGGTAAAGAAAACCCTTGACTGCCCCAACAAAAGCACTAAAACGACCGAACTTAAACCTGCAATTGCACCAATCTTGATAATGGGACGTAGCCAGATTAAACCCGGTCCGGCACTGTTAATCGCCAACGCTATCGGAGCTTCTACATTTAAGTATTTATAATTCAGAATTCCGGTAAGCACCAAACTCACGGCAATGTACAGAACCGTACAAATCAGCAACGAAAACAAAATACCCCGGGGCACATCACGCTTCGGGTTAATGGCTTCCTGCGAGGTGGTTGAAACCGCATCAAAACCTACATAAGCAAAAAATACAACAGCCGCAGCCGTTAATACGCCCGACCACCCGAATTGACCAAAAGTACCTGTATTAGCAGGAACAAAAGGTGTCCAGTTGGCAAGATTTATGTGCGAAATGCCAAATCCGATAAAAAGCAGAATAACGGTAACTTTGATTAAAACAATAATATTATTGAATTTGGCTGATTCTTTAATGCCGATAACCAATAAAGTAGTCATGATTCCGATAATAAAAATAGCCGGAAAATTAATTATTGCACCCGAAGCATGCCAACCCGTAGCATTAAAAATAAACGGACTCTGACACAAAGCCGGTGGTATTTTAAGTCCGAAATCGGCTAAGAAGCTGGTCACATAGCCCGACCAACCCACCGCAACGGTAGCAGAGCCAAATAAATATTCCAAAATCAAATCCCAACCAATAATCCAGGCAACAAACTCACCCATCGTGGCATATCCGTATGTATAAGCACTACCTGAAACCGGAATCATGGACGAAAATTCGGCATAACACAAGCCGGCAAGTAAACAGCCAAACGCGGAGATAATAAACGATAAAGCTACTGCCGGACCGGCATGTAGAGCCGCAGCAGTGCCCGTGAGTACAAAAATTCCCGCTCCGATGACACAGCCCACGCCCAACAAAGTCAGGTTTGTAGCCGTAAGGTGTCGCTTTAATGAATTGTGATTGCTATCGGCCTGAATTTCGAGCTCAGCCAGAGTTTTGCGAATAAATAAATCATTGAACATAAAGAATCAGTTTGATAGAATTAATGTGTTTCTGCTTAAAAATTGCAATAAACAGGTCACAAAAATAGCATTTTATATTTATTAATTGCTATTTCAATGCTAAAAAAATAGTACGGCGTTTCAGTTTCGAAAAAAATCATCCGAAACGACCAAGCAATGCATCCAATTGCTTAAAGGCATTGCTAACAAATAATTCACTTTTTTGTATACAATATTTCGAAAAAAAAACAGGTTTGAAACAACAATACATTTAATATAAAATTATCGATTTTTGATAAATAGTATTTGAAAATTCGTCATAAAATACATTTTTAAGAAAAATCTTTGCAATAATTTTTTATTGTTTAAAATATTCAGTACATTTGCTAATTATTTTTTTTCAACGAAAATCCATAAATGCATACGATATGAAATTCATTGTTTCAAGTACAGAGTTACTAAGTCACTTACAAGCTATCAGCCGTGTAATTAACAGCAAAAATTCACTACCGATATTAGATAATTTTTTACTACATCTTGAAGGTAAAACATTGACTATGACTGCGTCTGACATTGAAACGACTTTAATTACGTCGTTGGAAGTAGAAACGGCTGAAGGCAATGGAAAAGTGGCAGTTGCTTCGCGCTTGCTCCTTGATACCTTGCGTGAATTCTCGGAACAACCGCTGACATTTTCGATTAATGATTCAAATCTGGCAATGGTTATTACTTCAGCCAATGGCTCTTATAACTTTATCGGGCAAAACGGCGATGAATATCCACGTATGCCACAACTACAAGATGATGCACGGACTTTAACATTACCCGTTTCCACGCTTTCCTCCGGAATTTCAAAAACCTTGTTTTGCACCGCCGATGACGAGTTACGTCCCGTGATGAATGGCGTATTTTTTGATATTTCTGTCGAAAATTTAACTATGGTTGCTACCGATGCTCATAAATTAGTTCGTTTTAAAACTTCACATACAACCGCTTCAATACAGGGAGACGAGACCGTGAATTTTATCTTACCAAAGAAGCCGGCAACCATGTTGAAAAACATTTTGCCCAAAGAAAGTGGCGAAGTGGAAATTCATTTTGATGCCAAAAATGCTCATTTCAAATTAGCTAATTACACGATGATTTGCCGTCAGGTAGAAGGTCGTTTCCCTAATTATAATGGTGTAATTCCAAAAAATAATCCATTTAAAATTATTATTGATCGCGTCACGTTGCTTAACGCATTGAAACGTGTTTCGGTTTTTGCCAATCAAGCAAGCAACCTGGTGAAATTAGCTATTAGTGGAACTGAAATTCAAATTTCGGCTCAAGATATTGATTTTTCAATTTCAGCTGAAGAAACAATCAGCTGTCAGTTTGAAGGAGAACCAATTCGAATAGGGTTCAAATCGTCTTTTCTGGTAGAAATTTTAGGCAATATAAATTCAAACGACATCATTTTGGAACTTTCGGATGCTTCGCGGGCTGGATTGATTCTTCCATTTGAAAATGAAGAAAATGAAGAAATTCTGATGCTTTTGATGCCGATGTTGCTGAATGATTAATAATAGACAGTTTAATTTCTAAAGTCAAAGGTCAAATATCTAAGATGTTTGACCTTTGACTTTCTTTTAAATAATAATTTTTAAATAGTCTTTTTAACCTCAGACATAAAAAAAAATGAAACTCCAACTAAAAAATCCAATTCTGTTTTTTGATCTCGAAACAACAGGAACGAATATTGTAACCGACCGAATTGTTGAGATTGCTTACCACAAAGTTTCACCTAATGGGCGCGAAGAAACCAAAACAATTCGCATAAATCCGGAAATGTCAATTCCAAAGGAAGCAACAGACATTCATGGAATTACAAATGAAGATGTGGCCAATTGCCCGACTTTTAAATCGGTGGCAAAAGAAATAGCACGAGACATTGAAGGGTGTGATCTGGCTGGTTATAACTCCAATCGATTCGACATCCCACTATTGGCAGAAGAACTGCTACGTGCCGAAGTAGATATTGATCTCATGAAACGAAAATTTGTAGATGTTCAGGTCATCTTTCACAAGATGGAACAACGCACATTGGGTGCTGCCTATAAATTTTATTGCAATAAAGATTTAGTAGGAGCTCATGGTGCAGAAGCTGATACATTAGCAACTTATGAAGTTTTACAAGCACAATTAGACCGCTACACTGAGCTGCAAAATGACATTGAATCCCTTTCGAAATTCACCACTCAAAATAACAATGTCGACTTTGCCGGACGAATGGTTTACAATGACAAAGGCGAAGAAATCATTAATTTCGGAAAGTACAAAGGTCAAAAAGTAACAGATGTATTGAAAAATGATATGGGATATTACGGTTGGATGATGAATAGCGACTTTCCACTACATACAAAAAAAGTATTGACTAACATAAAGTTACGCAATTTCAATAAATAATGTAACTACTTTATCAAAATTAAATAGGCTGGACTTCAAATTGCGAAGTCCAGCCTATTTAATTTTCTCACCGCAAACCGTTAAATAACTAAAATACTAAACAAACAATTAAACCTTTTACAAAAAGTACTGTCAAAGAAGCAAATACAAAATGAGTATAAACATTAAAAAATGAAAGTTATGAAAAAGTATGTAATGTTAGCTTTGGCTACTGTTTTTATGATTGGTATGAGTGTGAAAGCACAAGATCCGAAACAAAATCCACCTCAGGACAGAAATTGGCAAAAAGCTGAAATGAGACACTCCCCGAAACAAATGCTTTCGGCTGAGAAGAGAGCAGATAAAATGGCTCAAATTCTGGGGCTAAGTGCCGATGAAAAAGTAAAAGTTCAGGCACTATTTGAAAAACAAGATTTGAAACGTAAAGAGGCTTTTGAAAAAGGGCAGAAAATGCGTGATGAAATGAAATTAAAATTTGAAGCTGAACGTAAAGCAAACGATGAGGAACTGACTAAAATCATCGGTCCTGAAAAATTCAAACAATTGCAAGATTTCAAAGCTCAACACGAACAAAAAAGAATGCTCAAAAGACAAGGTAATCAACCTACGCCTCCAACAGCACCGGAAAACAAATAAATCATTTAACTAAAAAAAACTCCGAAAATTAATTTTCGGAGTTTTTTAGTTTAGTGTTTCATTATTTCCTGCTGATGTCGAATCGATTCTTCATGAATTGCTACCAAAACGGTTTTCATAAACTCAGCATCCATATCCATATCTATCGCTTGTGAAATGCGATTTTTCAATATCTCATCGTAGCGTTGTTCCTGCAGAATAGGCATATTATGTTCTTTCTTGTAAAGACCAATTTCATTAGACACTCGCATTCGTCGCGCCAATAATTCAAGCAAGCTGTTATCCAACTCATCAATTTGACGGCGTAAGGCGGTTAAATTCTCTGTGGATTGAGTCATATCCCTAATTACCAATGTACTCAGAATCAAATCCAATACTTCGGGTGTAACTTGTTGCGCAGCATCGCTCCATGCCTTATCCGGATTACAATGCGACTCTATTATTAATCCATCAAAATTCAAATCCATGGCTTGCTGGCAGAGTGGAGCAATCAATTCACGTTTTCCCCCGATGTGGCTTGGGTCACAAATAATCGGAAGATTGGGAATTTGACGTTTTAATTCAATTGGAATATGCCACTGCGGCAGATTTCGATAAATCTTTTTATCAAAAGTACTGAAGCCACGATGAATAGCTCCTATTTTTCGTACTCCGGCATTGTAAAGTCGCTCAATGGCACCAATCCACAAATCCAAATCGGGATTTACAGGATTTTTAACTAACACGGGAATATCAACGCCTTCCAAAGCATCGGCAAGTTCCTGAACAGCAAACGGATTGGCTGTGGTGCGTGCACCAACCCACAAAATATCAACGCCATGAGCTAAACATTCGCGTACATGTGCAGGCGTGGCAACTTCTACGGCCGTGTACATACCTAATTCCTTTTGTACACGCTTTAACCAAGGTAAACCTGCCACACCAATACCTTCGAAACCGCCCGGTTTTGTTCGGGGTTTCCATATTCCAGCTCTGAAAATTTTGATTCCGCGTGAGTGTAATCTACGAGCTGATTCCATAACCTGTTCTTCAGTTTCGGCACTACAAGGTCCGGCAATAACGAGTGGACGCTTGGCGTCAACTCCGGGAAGTAAAATTGATTCGAGTTCCATATCTTTTTTTAAAATTTAATCATTTACAATTCACTTTTATAAAAACCAATTAACCAGTTAACGAATCAGCCAATTAACTTCTTTATTCTTTCCAATGCTTCACGCAGCATTTTCTCATTGGCACAAAGCGAAAGTCGGATATATCTATTTCCTTTGTTGCCAAAAATAAATCCGGGAGTGATAAAAACGTTGGCATCGTAAAGTATTTTATCTGCCAATTCGCCACTATCTTTGTATTTTTCAGGAATTTTCCCCCAAAGAAACATACCTACCTGTTTTTCATCAAATGCACACGATAATGTCTTTAGAATTTCTTCAGCCAGAATCCGACGGTTTTTATACAATTCTATATTCATTTCACGATGCCACTCATCTGAATTATTCAAAGCTGCAATAGCTGCAACTTGCATTGGTTTAAACTGACCGCTGTCAATATTACTTTTAACTTTAAGTATCCATTGAACAAATTCAGCATTTGATGCCAACATTCCCATACGCCAACCCGGCATATTATGCGATTTACTCATAGAGTTCAGCTCAATGCAAATATCCTTTGCTCCTTCCACCTGCAAGATACTCAAACGATTATCGTTTAGAATAAAGCTATACGGATTGTCATTGCAAATCACAATTCCGTATTTTTTACCAAATGCTACTAATCTCTCAAACAATGCTGGTGTAGCGCTTGCACCCGTTGGCATATTCGGATAATTAACCCACATAAGTTTAACGTTCGACAAATCCATTTGTTCAAGTTTATCAAAATCTGGCTGCCAATTATTATATTCATCCAAATCATAAGTCAAAACCTGCGCTTGCACTAAATTACTAACTGATAAATAAGTCGGGTAACCCGGATTTGGAACTAAAACACCGTCGCCAGGATTTAAAAATGCCAATGAAATATGCAAAATTCCTTCTTTCGAACCAATTAAAGGCTGAATCTCTGTTGCCGGGTTTAATTCTACCGAAAACCATTTTTTATACCAGTCAGCAAAAGCTTTTCTTAATTCAGGGATTCCTATATAAGGCTGATAACCATGCACATTGGCTTCAAATGCCGATTTGGATAAAGCCTCAACTGTTTCTTTCGATGGAGGAAGATCCGGACTCCCAATACCGAGGCTGATAACATTCAATCCCCTTGCATTCATTTCAGCTACTTCTTTCAGTTTGGTTGAAAAATAATATTCGTTTACTGAATTTAGACGTTCTGCTGGTTTGACCCCTAACCCCTGTATGAGAGCAGAGTTACCTTTGACTTCCAAATGGTTCTTATTGTTCATATATACTTTTGATATTAAATAATAATTTTTATTTCGCCACTTTATGGTCTGTACTCTATTCAACCGGTGTTATTCCTTCAGGATATTCTCCCAAAGTTTTTAATTCATTGATTAAGGGTTTAATCGCATTTAACGACTGTTTATATCGTTCCAAATCATCAAATTTGAAATCGACATAAAACTGATATTCCCACTCACGACCAATAATTGGAAGAGACTGAATTTTAGTCAGATTTATACCATAAAATGAAAAGACTGACAACACTTTCGAAAGACTACCCTCAGCATGCGGCAACGTAAAAACGATTGATGCCTTATTGATAACATCGCTTTTTTGAATTTCGTCAACAATCCACGAATTTGCAAAAATCAGAAAGCGTGTAAAGTTTCGTTTATTTGTTTCAATTCCACGAGCCAAGACATTTAATCCGTAAATTTCAGCTGCACGTTCACTACAAATCGCCGCGTTTCCGAGCAAATTATGATGAACAATATCTGCGGCTGCCAAGGCAGTATCCTCATGTTCAACAACTTTTATTCCTGATAAAGTTCCAAGAAAGTCGGCACATTGCATCAATGCTATCGGATGCGATTGAATTTCCCTGATTTCATGAATAGTTTGACCGGGCAATGCAGCCAGGCAATGGGAAACACGTAGCTTAAACTCACCTGCAATAGGTAACTTATGTTCTTTAAGCAACTCATAGTTTGGTAATAAGCTACCGGCAATTGTATTTTCAATAGCCATTATACCAACCACATTTGAATCTTTTTTTATCGCTGAAAATATATCTTTAAAAGTAACACAGGGAATGATTTCCACTTCTTCTCCGGCGAAAAAAATCTCTGCTGCTATACCGTGATAAGCACCGATTCCACCCTGAATTGCAACTCGTTTCATTTTAATCAATTTATAATTATAAAAAAATCCTACTCGTTTGGAGCAGGATTTTTATGTGTGTATGATTTATAATTTGTTTTTTACATAAAAAAATATCCTGCTCTCACCTACTAAAGTAAAAGTAAAAATAAAAATATGTAAAAAATCGATTTACCATAAATATGTCAGTATGTTTTGACTGTACAAAAGTAATATTATTTTTATTAATACAACCAAATTGACAGAAAAAAGTTGAAATAAATTTCAAATTAAAATAAATTGATTCTATTGACACTTATTTCACATCAAAATAAACCGGCAAACCCAATTTCTTTTTTAATTGATTATTATAGAGTTGCGATTCATTGGCAGCATTTTCAACCGAAATATGGTGTCCGCTCGGTTCTTTATATTTCAAACAAATTGTACACGACAAGAAGCAAGGTAACGCACAACCTACAAACCAACCAATTTGTGCATCCTGACCTTTTGAAGAAATAGCTTTTTTATCGGGTGTATTCTCAAACAAAAAAGAAGGTTTATCGGTGGTATTACTGTTCATCATATCATAAAGAATTACCATGCTTGGAATCAACGTAGCTAAACCAATAATGGCTGTAGTGCCTATAACACTATTATAATTTTTCCATTCTTTGTCAATTCTGGCTTGCAAAGCGGTATTATTAGTGAGTGTAGCAAAAGTTCGTTCACTAATTTCCTTAACTCCACCCTGAATGATTTTCCAGTCAGTCGTTTCAACTGTTGTTGATGTTGAATTTGAAATACCCCAATAACCATAATATCCGGGGAATATATTATTATAGCCTTTGGTACTGGTAGACGAACCTCTACTCAAAATAATATCTAATTTATTATTTTTATACTCTTGTTGTTCCTTAATTTTACTGTTTAAGAGTTTTTCCTGTATTTGACCTGAATTTTTAACCAATATTGTGGTTGTTGCACCGGCTTTTATTTCAATTACTTCTCCATAAACAATAACATTGTCGTATAATACTTTCACATAATGACTTCCAACAGGGACTCCGCTTATTTGAGTAACATTTATTCCCTGAACCTTCTCATCTATGTAAACTTTCACACCGGATAATTCCGAAAAAATTTTCAACATACCGGTTTGAGAGTTTGTGATTTCTGCTGAAACGGATATAACAGGCATATTAGCAGAATTTACATTCGCAACAATTTGTTCAGCAGGTTTGTTTCTAACACATCGAATAGAACCTGCACCGCCTTTACTTCCATCGTGATGATTTAGAATTTTGGATGAATTCCAGTCTAACGATCTGTACCATACACGGTTACTATCATTTTCGGGAGATGTACCCCATAGACCGAAATATCCTTTTAAATCAAATTTTCCAATATCATAACGTCCACCTCCCGGAAGTGCTGCAAATCCACTTTCGTTAGTTGCTCCTTGATTAGGATCAGCCCAATGCATCGTACCCGATTCTTTTAATTTTCCACCGGCCAATTCTTCACCGCCCAGAAAATCGATTAATGTTGTCCAATCGGCTTCTGTCGGAATATGCCATCCTGTCGGACAAATATTTCGAGAATCGTTCATTGCATACCAGTTGTAAAGCCCACCATACAAATCTTTATTTGTTAGATCATTCTCATAGAAACACATAGCAGCCGATTTCTGTGTCGACCAGCCATTGTCAACAATATTGGGAATAGGATCGCCATTATTAAAATGAGTAGTTTTAAGATTTTCAGCCATCCAAACCTGATTACCAATTGTAACCGTTTTGTAGGAATTACCATCAAAATCGGTTACTGCAACGGGAATCACTTTTGTCGGAGATTCTGATGGAGTTGGGGATTGAATTGATGTGGCAGGTTGAACTTGCTCTGCTTGTGGTTGATTAACAACGGGATTTTCTTTTTTCACTTCAGTTTTCATAGTGAAAACATCCTTTGTCCCATTTTTGTACTTAATCATAAACACTGTTGATTTATCAACAATGTAGGTGGGTCCGGTTTGATTTTCAAACTTTTTGTATTTAATGACGTTCAGATCAACCTCATTTACGATAGCTTGAATTTCATCCCCTGTTCTTAAAATAATAAGATCTTGCGCGAAAACATTCATACTTATGCCGCCTACTAACAAGAGTAAGAGTACTGCAAACAATTTTGTTTTCATTTGATTGAGTTTTAATTGATAATGAATATATTGAGGAATACTTTACGAATTCAATCTACAAAACACCTGCTTATATAAATTAACAACTTCTGGTTCAAAAGAACATGTAAACTTACATCAATGCAAAACACAAAAATAGAAAATAATTTTTATTAATTTCTATTTTTATCGGTTTATTTCATTATTATTTTAAAAAAAACAAAAGATTTTTTATATGAATTTCAAATTCAAAATTTCATATTCATACCAACATTAAAATTAATTCCGGGCATTGGATATCCCCAATTTATTTGATATTGGGAATTCGTAAGGTTATTAGCATCCATAAAAAGTTCAAATTTCTTAACCGGATGAATAGACAACCTTGCATTTAACAAAAAATAATCAGACGTTAATTGCAATATTGACACAAATGGATTTAATGTATTAATTACATACAACTTTTCGATATATTGAGCAGAAACATTCAAATTCCATATTTTATATCGGTAATTTGCACTTAAATTTGCTTGCTGTCGGGGTGCAGCTACTAGCGGTTTAGCTAAATTAATATAACTGTAATTTGCATTAAAATACAGATTAGAATTTAACTCATAACGGGCAGAAAATTCAATCCCGTGATTATCAAACGAACCCACATTTTGTCTCATTGCTGGAAATGGCGGTACAACAACCTGAATCAAATTATCGCCTTTTACCTTAAATGCTGTCAGCTCAATATTTAATTTATTATTCACAAATGATTGCAACCAACTCAATTCATAATTCATCATACGCTCAGGTTGCAAATTTGGATTGGGTGCATAAAGATACAATTCCATAATAGTTGGACTGCGAAAACCTTTCGAAACAGAAGCTTTGAAAGTCGTTGATGTGGACAAATTATAAGTCAAACCACCCATAGGAATCAACTCATTTCCAAACTTTGAATTATTTTCGATCCTTAAACCCGCAGAAGCAGTCAATTTTTCGAATAAGTGTTGTTGTACATAAACATAAGCAGCTGTTTCGTTCATTACAATTAACGAATCGTGTTTTATTCCCTGATTTGCCTTGCCACCATATTGCTTGAAATCAATTCCGGCCGTAACAGAAGTTCCGGTTTTCAAGTTAAAGGTTTGGAAGAGCGAAGCCCCACTGTTACTATCTGTCGAACGAAATCCATCGGATAAAATATGAGTTCCATAATTTGTATAAATACTTAAACCGCCTTCTGAGTTTTTGAACTTATTTTCTACTGACAACGATGCCTTTCCTCTTGAGATATTTATATTTAGAAACGAAGGACTGTAAATCGGTCCATTATCATTAGCATTAAATTTAGCAATATTAAAATCAACTACTGCATTAAAATTTTTATTTATTTCGTATCCAACTTTTGCATACCCATTACTGATATTAAAACCGGTACTGTCTCTTATTCCATCAGTTTGGTCGTGATTTACAGAAAAATACGCACTCAGTTTATCTTTTTTATAGCCAATAGTTCCATAAAATTTCTGCGTATTATACGAACCAAAAGATGCTCCCCATGTACTTTGCAGACCTTCACTATGCTGTTTTTTTGTAACCAGATTGATAACTCCTGCCATAGCATTTGAGCCGTAAAGTAAGGATGCCGGACCACGAACAAGTTCCACTTTTTCAACGTCAGAAGCCACATAAGCATCAGCCAGTGGGTGTCCAAATATCCCCTGATATTGTGGATTTCCATCTACCAAAACAAGTACATCTGTGTTTGGTGAACTGCTAACGCCACGCATAGTAATTGCACCTGCACCCGTATTAGAAACGCCAAAACCCAAGATATTTCGCTCAGTTACAAACACACCCGGAACAAACAGATTTAATGCCGGCAAGACATTCATTTGCCCACTGTTTTCAATATCATTTTGTGAAATTTGTGAAACCGATAGTGGTACAACTTTTCTTGAAATATTTGTTTTTGAACCAGTTACAACAACCTCATCTAATTTAACAGAATCTTTTACTGTTGTTTGCGAAAAAACCACTTTGCTAACTAAAACCAGCAACAGTACTAAATTGAATTTGTTTTTCATTTTAAGTTTATATTATTTACGTGTTATTATTTGCCAAAATCGTGTTACCATAGAATCAAAAAAATTAATCTACTTTACTCATTATCAATTTACCGTGTTCAATACCTTTAATACTGATAAATTTTTCGGATAGTTCAGTAAGCTTGTATGATTGCCCTTTCACAGCGATGATTTCTAACACCTTTTTATCAGAGATATAGAAGTTCTGAGCAGAAAGAATCTCATTAATGGCTAATTTTATAACTTCTGATATTTTAATTTGAATATCATTTTTAGTGTAATCGTACGAAAGAATAATAGCTCCAGCGACTACATTGTTACATTTCCACTTACTTTCCACTATATTATTCTCAATCAAATGACGAATGGCTTGCGAACGATTCGGGAACTTATTTTCCCTGACATACATATCTAAAGCTTCTAATAAGTCATTTTCAAGTGAAACTCCAAAACGGGCTACTGGCATCGTGTTACGTTTTAATACAATAGTGTGACAAAAGTACGATTTTAATTTCTAAAAAAAAAGAGCGAATATTATTAACGGTAATAGCATTCAAAAAATAAATGTTATCCCGATTATTTTTCCAGATTCTCGAGCAGTAACTTCACGCCTTTTTCCACATCCTGAGTTTCCTGCAACGCTTTGATAAATGCACTTCCGATAATGGCTCCCGAGGAATAGCGGTTTACCATATCGCGGGTAGATTTATTGGAAATACCAAAACCTACCAAGCGTGGATTCTTGAGATTCATCGAATTAATCCGGTTGAAGTATTCCACTTTGTTATCGAACGAGCTTTGCGTTCCGGTTACTGCAGCCGACGAAACCATATAGATAAACCCATTGGTATGTCCGTCAATTTCACGAATACGATTTTCGGAGGTTTCAGGTGTAATCAGGAAGATAAATTCCAATCCATATTGTACCGCAATTTCTTTATATTGACTCAGGAAGTCAGCCATTGGCAGGTCAGGAATAATCATTCCGTCCACGCCAACACGGTGACATTCTTTGCAAAATGCTTCGAAACCAAATTGCATAATCGGATTCAGGTAACCCATCATTATCAGTGGAATATGTACTTTTGCACGCACTCCTGTAAGCTGTTTAAACAATTTACGAATGCTCATACCATTCTGCAGAGCCTGATGGCTGCTGTTCTGAATGACGATACCGTCGGCCATTGGGTCGGAAAAAGGCACACCCACTTCCACCAAATCCACACCATTTGCCTGCAAACATTCGAGCGTAGGCACTGTATCCTCTAATTTAGGAAATCCGGCAGTGAAATAAACCGACAAGATATTTTCCTTTTTTTGTTCAAATAATTTATTAATTCTATTCATGATTTTTATTTCCTTATATCTTTTAGAAACCCTCTCAGCATTTCTACATTTTTAAGTCCCGGACTCACTTCAAATTTGCTGTTCAAATCGATTCCGGCAAATTTCGGATGCTCAATTTTCAGAATAGCTTCGAGGTCGTCGGCAGCAATGCCACCACTAAGCAAAAATGGTGTTTCACCAACATATTCATCGAGCATTCCCCAATTAAATTTTAGTCCCGAACCACCGTAAGCATCTGTTTTGGTGTCGAACAAAAACAAATCGCATGACCCTTCATAGGTTTTCGTTACTTTGAAATTGTAAGCCTCAGCAATTGGGAAAGCTTTAATTACAATATAGCCAGCCTTACGAAGTTCCTTACACGTGCTTTCCAATTCGGTTCCATGAAGCTGCACACCGTCAAGATTGTATTTGGCAGCAATGGTCAGAATATTTTCTAAATCTTCATTTACAAATACACCTATCTTTTTAATGCTTGCCGGAAATGCATTCAACGTGACAATATCCAGAGGTTCGGCATAGCGTGGCGATTTTGGATAGAAAATAAAACCCATCATATCCGGATGCAGTGCAGCTATATTCTGTATATTTTCGGGATGCTTCATCCCGCATATTTTAATCAACAGCCCCTCCCGACCTCCCCAAAGGGGAGGAGTTGAAGTTACATTTGTCTCAATATTCTTCATAATCGAACTAATTAAAAGTCCCCCTTCGGGGGATTTAGAGGGCTGTATTTAGTTTTCTGATAAATCGTTCCAATGCTCCCGCAGGATCTTCTTCTTTCATAAAGTTCTCGCCCATCAGGAAACCTTTGTAACCTACTTTGCGAAGCTCCTTCACAGTTTCGGTTTTAGAAATACCACTTTCGCTTACTTTTACGAATTTATCAGGAATCAATGCAGCCAAATCGAACGAAGTCTGAATGCTTTGTTCAAAAGTTCTCAGGTTACGATTGTTCACACCCAACATATCCACAAAATCATTTGCATGACCAAGTTCGTCGGCATTGTGCACTTCCAGCAATACTTCCAAACCAAGTTCATGGGCTTTGCGAGCCAACCCCAGGGTTTGTTCTACCGTGAGAGATGCAGCAATCAACAACACCACATCTGCGCCCATAGCTTTTGCCTCGAAAACCTGATATTCGTCAATCACAAAATCTTTGCGCAATACGGGGCAAGCAATAAATTGTCGGGCAGCCATCAAATCCAGGGGCGTTCCGCCAAAATACTCCAAATCTGTAAGAATAGAAATGCCCGAAGCACCTGCAGCACTGTAACCTGAAGTCACCTCCACCACATCAGCATCCTCGTGAATCCAACCCAACGATGGTGACTTGCGTTTAAACTCTGAAATAATTCCCGATTTCGAATTCAACAAACTTTGCTTCATCGACAAACATTTTCTGGAAAACAAAGGCGACTTCTCAAGGGTCGAAACTGGCGTTGAAGCTTTGCGCGAAGTAACTTCAACTACTTTGGAAGCTAATATTTTATCTAATATAGTTGACATACATATCTTATTTATAAATCTCCACAAACTTCACAAACGCTTTTTTTGCATGTCCGCTCTCGAGTGATTCTGCTGCTTCGGCTTTGCATTGTTCCAGTAGTTTGTATGGATTACGGGTTTGAATGGCAAATGCAGTATTGATGATTACCGCATCTCTCTGAGCATTGGTAGCTTTATTTTCGAGCACATTCATAAAAATTTGTGCCGCTTCATCCACTGTGTTTCCACCCCAAAGTTCTTCCTGTTTCAGTCTGCTGAAACCAAGTTGCTCCGGCGTATAAACAAATTCGCCTGCATTAGTCATAATTTTGCAAGTATCTGTCAACGAAATTTCATCATATCCATCCAAACTATGTACCACAGAGTACTGCACACCCAGATTTTGATAAATATAATTATAAAGGCGCATCATTTTCAGATTGTACACTCCGAGGCATTGATATTGCGGACGCACAGGACTAATCAGCGGTCCAAGTACGTTGAAGAACGTGCGCACACCCAGGTTTTTACGCACCGGAGCCACATTTTTCATAGCCGGATTGCAGAATGGTGCATGCAAATAGGCAAAACCCGATTCGTCCAACGAGCGTTTGATTACATCAATATCTGTGGTGAATTTTGCAGCGTAATATTCCAACACGTTCGATGAACCACTTACCGAAGTTGCACCGTAGTTACCATGCTTAGCCACTTTATAACCCGCACCTGCCACTGCAAAACAACTGCAGGTAGAAATGTTGAAGGTATTTTTGCCGTCGCCACCCGTACCCACAATATCGAGCGTATCAAACTCCGACAAATCCATCGGAATAGCCAGCTCCAGCAATGCATCGCGAAAACCAATCACCTCATCCAGTTCAATGCTGCGCATCAAAAACACAGAGATGAATGCAGCAATCTGCGATTCGTTGTATTTCCCCGCAGCAATATTTGTCATCACCTCGGCAGCTTCCTTACGCGAAAGTGACTGATGATTAAACAATTCATTAAGTATTTGTTTCATAAGATTTCCTCCCGACCTCCCCCAAAAAAGGAGGAGAAACGGGTATAATACGATTTGAGTATTAAAAAATATTTTTAATTTATATAATTTTGGAATACGCTCTATTCCCCTCCTTTAGAGGGGTTAGAGGAGGTGAGCCAGTTTTTCAGCATTTGTTCACCGTCAGGAGTCAACACCGATTCAGGATGGAATTGCACACCACGCACATCATAGGTTTTGTGTGCCAAAGCCATTATCATTCCTTCATCGTCAACAGCGGTTATGGTCAGACATTCCGGCAAAGTCGATTTCTTAGCCGCCCACGAATGGTATCGCCCGACTTCAATCGTTTTTCCAAGTCCGTTAAAGAGCACATCTTCTTCTAACACCGTCACCATAGAACTTACACCATGATGCACCTGAGAAAGATTAATAAGTGTTCCACCAAAAGCTTCTGCAATGGCTTGTTCGCCCAGACAAACGCCCAAAATTGGTTTTGTTGGTGCGTAAGTGCGAATCACATCCAGCAAAATGCCCGATTCCGAAGGCACACCCGGTCCCGGCGAAAGAATGATTTTATCGAAACGTACAATTTCGTCCAATGCAATCTGGTCATTACGATGCACTTCCACATCTGTGTATCCCAATTTTTTTACAGCGTGTACCAAATTATAGGTAAACGAGTCGTAATTATCGAAAACTAGTATCTTCATATCAGCCCCTCCCATCCTCCCCAAAGGGGAGGAGTATAAGTTAGTATTGTTTTATTTTAAGCCCCCTATCCCAAAAAATAGGGACTTAAGAAAGCATTCTAATATATAATTAATTCAATAAATAAATTCTCAAGATTCAACTCTTAGAGCCCCTCCTTCGGAGGGGTTGGGGAGGCTGCTTCAATTGCCCGTTTCAAAGCAGCGAGTTTATTATTCACTTCCTGTAATTCGCTTTCTTCGTCCGATTTCGCCACCACACCGGCACCTGCCTGATAATAGAGTGTGTTATTTTTACTTACGAATGAACGAATGGTAATGGCCTGATTGAAACTTCCATCAAAACCAATATACCCTAAGCAACCACCATAAGGACCACGGTCGTGCGGTTCAATGCCATCAATCAACTGCATGGCCTTAATTTTTGGTGCCCCCGATAGTGTTCCTGCAGGAAAAGTATCAGCAAAAAGTTTGATTACCTTCGTTTCAGGCTTCATTTTTCCACTCACGCTCGACACCAAATGAAGTACGTGCGAATAATACTGCACTTCGCGGAAAACATCTACTTCCACATGGTCAATATTGCGACTCAAATCGTTGCGAGCCAAATCTACCAACATCACATGTTCTGCATTTTCCTTTTTATCGGTGCTTAGTTTCTCTGCTAGTTCAGCATCTTTCTCATCGTTTCCTGTACGGCGGAAGGTACCTGCAATCGGTTTGATATACGCTTTTTGTTTTTTTGCATCCACCACAAGGTGAGCCTCAGGCGACGAGCCGAAAATGCGGAAATCGCCAAAATTGAAATAGAACAAATAAGGAGACGGATTCACAGAACGCAATGTGCGGTACAACATAAAATCGTCGCCTTTGTATTGTTGGTAGAAACGGCGCGAAAGCACAATCTGGAACACATTTCCTTTATAACATTCTTCTTTCCCGCGAGCTACCATGGCTTTGTATTGCTCGTTGGTAATATCCGATTTCTCCTCACCGACCGCCTGAAAATCATAAGTTGCAAAATTATTGTTCAACAAAACTTCTTCGATAGTCGCCATCTGAGTTGTTTCACCATCCAGCAAATTCTCAATAATCGTCAATTCATTATTGAAATGATTCACCGCAATAATGTACTTAAACAATACGTAATGCAAGCCCGGCATACTTCCGGGAACTGTTTCACGTGCTTTGAGTTTTACGTCCTCGAAATACTGAACCGATTCATACGAAGTATAACCCAATAAACCATTTATCAATCCGGCCTTCAGCTCATCTCCTTCGAGAGTGAACGATTTCAGGAACACATCAAAACGATCGGCCACAGTCAGTTTCCCTGTTACGGGAGTTTCTATTTTGCTTCCGTCGGGATATTCTTCTTTAATCAGGAAATTATTTACAGAAATGCCGCCTATCGGACAAAAACCGATATAGGAAAAGCTATTCTCAGTGCCGTGATAATCCGAACTCTCCAACAAAACAGAGTTCGTATATAAATCACGTATTTTCAGGTATATGCCTACCGGAGTTTGCAAGTCGGCAAGCATTTTTTTTGTTTTGACTATTAATCTCATAAGAAAACTATTTTGCAAAATGTTTTACATAAGTATCCATATCTTTATCTCCCCGACCCGAAACAGTGAGTACCACAATATCGTCGGGTTTGAAAGTAGCTTTTTCTTTTTTGAGCAATGCCAATGCGTGTGCCGATTCAATCGCCGGAATAATTCCTTCTAAACGGGTTAGTTCAAAAGCCGCTTCCAGAGCCTCATCGTCATTAATTGCATGAACTTTAGTGCGACCAACTTTAGCAAAATGTGCATGTGCAGGACCAATCCCTGGATAATCCAATCCTGCTGAAATAGAGTAAGGTTCAGTAATCTGACCATCTTCATCCTGCATAAGCAATGTGCGGAAACCATGAATAATACCTACTGTACCAACACTTATTGTCGCTGCTGTTTCTCCGGATTCTACTCCCAATCCTCCTGCTTCTGCCGAAATGATATTCACGCGGTCATCATTAATATAATGGTAATAGGTTCCCATGGCGTTACTGCCACCACCCACACAAGCCATTAAATAATCGGGGTAATCTCTACCAATCTGTTCCTGCAATTGCCATTTTATTTCTTCACTGATAACCGATTGGAAAAATCCAACCATATCGGGGTAAGGATGCGGTCCAACGGTAGATCCAATAATATAAAATGAATCAGGATTGGAGCACCAATAACGGATAGCTTCGTTGGTGGCATCTTTCAAGGTCCAGTTACCACTCGTAACCGGCTCAACCGTTGCACCAAGCATGCGCATTTTCTGTACGTTCAAAAACTGACGTTCCACATCCGTCTTGCCCATAAAAACGATACACTCCAACCCCATCAAAGCACAGGCTGTTGCCGTAGCCACACCATGTTGTCCGGCACCAGTCTCGGCAATAATACGGGTTTTGCCCATTCGCTTAGCCAACAGTATCTGACCCAGTGCATTGTTGATTTTATGCGCGCCGGTGTGGTTCAGATCTTCACGTTTCAGGTAAATATTGGCACCATATTCAGCCGACAGGCGTTTGGCGAAATACAATGGAGATGGGCGTCCCACATAGTTTTTCAGCAAATTGTAATATTCGACCTTAAAAGAAGCATCATCTTTAATTGCATAATAAGCTTCTTTCAATCTTTCTACTGTTCCATGTAGAATCTCAGGGATGTACGCTCCACCAAATTCGCCATAGAAACCGTTTTCGTCAATACCCCCGGCCCCCAAAGGGGAAGTGTTAGGATTTGAATTATTCATATTTATCAATATTTTAGAAACTAATTTTGCCATATCTCTAATAATTCCCCCTTCAGGGGGTTAGGGGGCAAGTAACAATAAAAAAAGGCTTATCGTGAGTCCGACAAGCCTTTTTGTAATATCTTCTTTTTTTGACAATTTACATAGGTGTTACATCTCACGATTAGCTAATCTGCAAGTGCCACCACCAAAATTTGTTTACTGTCAAAATTGTATTCATTTCTCTTTGATTTAAATTCGGCTGCAAAGATGATAATTTATTTTTATTTGTGCAAGAAAAATGTTGTTTTTTTATTAAACCATTGCAAGTAATATAGATACTGAACAAATCACGATACTGATTGTTTAAAGATTAAATAAATCAATTTAAAACAATAACTTTTATGAAACTCAATATCACAACACTTTTTGTATCATTTCTTTCCATTTTCAGCGCTAACGGGCAGAGCAAAACAATGGGGCAGCACTTTTATCAATTCAAAGCCAAAACCCTTCAAGGAAAGGAAATCAGCATGAAAGACTATGAGGACAAAGTAGTTTTGGTGGTCAATGTAGCCAGTAAATGTGGTTTTACTCCACAATACAAAGGACTGGAAGAACTTTATAAAAAATATGAATCAAAAGGACTCGTTATTTTGGGCTTTCCGTGCAACCAGTTCATGAGTCAAGAGCCCGGAAATGCAGAGGATATAGCAAAATTCTGCTCGCTGACTTATGGTGTTAATTTCCCCATGTTTGCCAAAATTGATGTAAACGGTAAAAATGCCAGCCCACTCTATAAATATCTGAAAACCGCATTGGGAGGAACTCTGGGCAACGATATTAAATGGAATTTCACTAAATTCCTGCTCGATCGTACCGGCAAACCGGTGAAACGCTTCGCCCCCACCGTGAAACCTGAAGATATTACCAGCGACATAGAGAAACTGCTTGAAGAAAAATAAAAAAATCATATAGAGATGCTATGCATTGCGTCTCTATAAATCACACAAAAAAAAACCCTCGTTTGGCTAATGTCCGGGCGAGGGTTTATTTTATAAAAAATAAAATTTCACATTGAACAAAGTTTTAGTTTTATCAGCTTTATCGTATCTTTGTACTGAAATCAACGAAATGATAAAATAAACAGCCCTAATCAGCGTTAAAACATAGTTCATTATCCCATTTAATCCGAACCGACACACACTGCATGATCCATAAATTAGTTATTTTTCTCTCTATTCTACTCTTTTCATTGGGTTTGTCGGCACAATCCAAAGTGCGCGTGTATGGCTATGTAATTGATACCAATAATCGAGGGCTCGAACTTGCCAATGTATTTTTCGAGAAAACCACAGTTGGCACCACCACCAATCAGAATGGCTATTACGAACTGACCATGAACATTAAAGATTCGGCAGTATTGGTTTATTCCATGCTGGGTTATCAAACCATCAGGCATACCATCCATCCACATCAGCAGGTTATACAAATTTCGGTGGAGCTGCCCGCATTGACCAAACAAATAGGCGAAGCCAACATCGTAGGTCAACGGCGTCAGACCTCCACGCTCGATATGCTCGATGTATCTAAGCTCAAGATTATTCCCAACGTTTCGGGTGGGATAGAATCGTTGCTTATCACCTTTGCCGGCGTAAGTTCGAGTAATGAACTTAGCTCACAATACAATGTTCGGGGCGGTAATTTCGACGAAAATGCCGTGTATGTCAACGGTATTGAAGTGTACCGACCACTGCTTATCCGTGCCGGGCAACAAGAAGGATTGAGTTTTATTAACCCCGACATGGTTCAAAACGTGAGCTTCTCAGCCGGTGGTTACGATGCCAAATTCGGTGATAAGATGTCGTCGGTGCTCGATATTCAATACAAAAAGCCAACCGAGTTTGAAGCTTCGGGTTCACTGAGTTTGCTGGGTGCTTCGGCTTACCTTGGTACTGCCAATAAAAAATTCACACAGTTGCACGGTATTCGATACAAAACCAACGGTTATCTGCTCGGAACGCTCGACACTAAAGGCGAATACAACCCTTCGTTTATCGACTACCAAACCTATATGACCTATCAGTTTAATCCGAAATGGGAACTGACATTTCTGGGAAACTTCTCACAAAATTCCTATCAGTTTATTCCGCAAACCCGCGAAACAACCTTCGGCACCTATCAAACTGCCCGTAAACTGACTATCTTTTTCGAAGGTCAAGAACAAGATTTGTTTCGTACTTCTTTTGGTGCGTTGACTCTGAACTTCAGACCCATAAAAGGAATGAAACTGAGTTTGCTTGCATCCACATTTTATACCAATGAAAGCGAAACTTACGACATCCTGGGCGAATACGTGTTGAGCGAAGTGAAAGTTGACCCCGACCCAACCAAACAAACCGGAGCATCACTCGGTGTAGGTCAATACCAACAACATGCCCGCAATATGCTCGATGCGACAGTTACTAATTTCGCACACTTGGGCGAATACGATATTGTCAATCACAAAATGAAATGGGGTGTAAGCATCCAGAATGAATATATTTCGGATAGAATAGGTGAATGGGAGTTGCGTGATTCAGCCGGATACTCACTGCCTTTCAGTGACAAACAAGTGAATCTGTATTATAACCTGAAGGCCAACACCACTCTTTCATCGTACCGCTCAACAGCATTTTTTCAAGATACGTATAAATGGAATACCGATGCAGCAGCTTACTCGGTTACCGGTGGAGTACGTGCCAATTACTGGACTTTCAATAAAGAATTATTAGTTAGTCCCCGATTTTCCGTTTCCTATTTACCTCACTGGAAACATGATTTCAGTTTCCGTTTTGCTACCGGACTATATTATCAAGCTCCATTTTACAAAGAAATCCGCGATACAGTTACCGATGCCTTGGGCAACGTGAACGTTCAGCTTAATAACAATATTAAATCACCCCGTTCACTGCATTTTGTGCTGGGAGGCGATTATTATTTTCGAGCCTGGGGACGACCGTTTAAATTCACTACCGAAGCTTACCTAAAACTTGCTGATCGGGTTATTTCGTATTCAGTAGACAATGTTCAGATTATTTATTCGGGCAAAAACGATGCAAAATCTTATACTGCCGGCATGGATTTTAAACTTTATGGCGAACTAGTTCCGGGTGCTGATTCTTGGATAAACCTGTCGGTGATGAATGCCAAGCAAGATATTATAGGCGATTCGTACATTAGCCACACCTATGATGGCGATGGAAAAGTGCTCACTTCTACCACCGTTTATCCGGGTTGGATATCAAGCCCAAGCGAGCAACGCTATACTTTCTCCATGTTATTTCAGGATTATTTGCCCAACAATCCAAAATACAAGATGCAACTGAAATTCGTTTGGTCGGATGGCTTACCTTTCGGTCCGCCACACAACATAGCCTATCGCGATGCGTTTCGCACGCCGCCTTATCGCCGTGTCGACATTGGAGCTTCGCGCGTGCTGGTCAATGGTAAAGATAAAGTGTTGGAAAAATCGTGGTTGAAGCATGTCAAAAGTATTTGGTTAAATGTGGAAGTGTTCAATTTGTTGGATTTCCAAAATGTCAACTCCTATTATTGGGTAACCGATATTTCAAACAATCAATTAGCCGTTCCGAATTATCTGACAGGACGCCAACTGAATCTAAAAGTAATGGTGGATTTGAAATAATCCTCACACCTATAAATTGTAAACAAAATGGATATTCAAGAACAACAAAACGATGCAATTGCGTTATTGCAACAACTTATCGCCATTCCTTCGTTTAGCAAAGAAGAAAATACGATAGCAGATTTTCTTGAACGTTATATGGAACTAAATGGCTTTGTGGTTTCGCGCAACGGAAATAATCTATGGATGTTAAGCTCGGGGTTTGATGCTTCGCGTCCCACAATTCTGCTCAATTCGCACATCGACACCGTAAAACCTGTTTCGGGCTGGACTCGCGAACCTTTCTTACCAAGCATTGAAGACGGAAAACTTTATGGTTTGGGGAGTAATGATGCCGGTGCAAGCTTAGTCAGTCTACTGCAAACTTTTTTTTATCTCACCCAAAAACAACAAACCTATAACCTGATATTTGCAGCAACTGCTGAAGAAGAAATTTCCGGCAAAAACGGTATTGAAAGCTTGCTAAACGAACTTCCGCACATCGATTTTGCCATTATTGGCGAGCCAACAGGCATGCATCTGGCTGTTGCCGAAAAAGGCTTGATGGTGCTCGATTGCACCGTCCACGGAAAAGCCGGACATGCAGCCCGCAATGAAGGTGATAACGCCATTTACAAAGCCATTCCACAAATAGAATGGTTTAGAAACTATGAATTTGAGAAAAAATCGGAACTGCTGGGTGCTGTAAAAATGACAGTTACACAAATTACTGCCGGTACCCAACACAATGTTGTGCCCGATAAATGTTCTTTCGTGGTGGACATACGAAGTAACGAAAAGTATTCGAACGAAGAAATTTTAGCAGAAATATCCCGATACATCGATGCTGATGTTCAGGCTCGCTCCACCCGTTTAAGTTCCACCGCCACACCACTCGAACACCCGATTGTGAAACGTGCAGCAGCATTAAACCGGACTCTTTACGGCTCACCGACTTTGTCTGATCAGGCTTTAATCTCATTTCCCAGTACAAAAATAGGCCCCGGTGAGTCAGCTCGCTCACACACAGCCGATGAATATATTAAACTTGAAGAAATCGGCGAAGCTATAGAAATTTATATTCTGTTGTTGGATGGATTGGTGATTTAGTCAACTATAAATCCACAAGTTGCACACAAAGGTTCAACAATTTTCCGTTGTTCGAATCCTTTTTTTATGTGTTCAGCTCGTTGGGTTTGAATAATATCGGTAAGTTCTTGAGTAAAAATATTCCCTAGTTTAATATTGGCATCCGCATCCAAACAGCAAGGCACAACTTGTCCATCAGCCAAAATAGCAATATGATCACGAAGTGCATAACAATTTTTATTGGTTTGCGTGTTTTCGGCATGTTCGTCGGGCCATTCAAACCGTGGTGCACGTTGAAGAAAAATATGATCAGCTAACTTTAGTCCGTTTCCACTCGTTTTCTCAATCAGAACATCCATCGAAAGTCCAAATTTCGCAACTATCTTTTCAAGACAAAGTGTATTGAAACCGGTACTTGATGCATTGCTCGAATTCCATAAACGCAAACAAACGTAGGTTTTTGAAGCAATTTCCGAGGCAAAGTCAAGAACTAGTTTTAGATAATTCGCCCAATTTTCCGGAGCGATATTTTCTTCAGCATCATGCAGCGAAATATTAATCTGACGGATGGAATGATTCAAAAGATTGTTTTTTCTTCGCTCCAACAAATCACCATTAGTTGTTATGTTGATATTTAATCCTGTGCTTTCGGCAATTGTCAGGATTGTATCAAATTGTGGATGCAAAAGGGGTTCACCAAGTACATGAAGATAAATATAATTCGTAAATGGACGGATTTTATCCACAACGATTCTAAATTCTTCGGGCGACATAAACTTGTTGGCACGCGAAGTTTTAAAACAAAAGCTGCAATCAAAATTGCAACAATTCGTTATTTCGATATATATTTTTTTGAACTTCAATTTGGTAAATTGTTTGTAGCTTTCGGCTAAGTAATTCGCTAAAGAACCACAAAGATAGAGAAATATTGCCGATTGAACTCAATTCAATTTACTTTGCATCATTAAAAAAATGCAGTATCTTTGTTCCTGCTTTAAATGAGTAAAAACAAATCAGTTTAGGTAGCCAATGAAAAAAATTGCCGCCATCACCATGGCAAGAAATGATGACTTTTTCGTAGAAAAATGGATAAGTTACTATGGCGCAGAATTAGGCGACGAGAATCTGTTTGTTTTTCTCGATGGTGAAGATCAAAACAAACCCAAAAATGCAGGTAAAGCAACCATCATCGTCTGTGAACACAAGGCCCAAAAAAGAACTCGAGGCGATAAAACGAGAATCTCGAGAATTTCGCTTTTCGCAGCTGATTTACTAAAAACCTACGATCTTGTGATTGGGACTGATGCTGATGAATTTCTCATTGTAGACCCTCAAGTTCATCAATCGCTGCGTGAATATTTGAGTCAGATTTCGTGTTCGCCATCCGTATCTGGACTTGGAATCGATGTTGGTCAGAATTTAAATACCGAAAAAAAAATTGATAGGCTTCTGCCTTTATTATCGCAACGGGAATACGCTTTAGTTTCTTCGCGTTATACCAAACCTGTGGTTATTTCACAAGCTGTGACTTGGGGAGCCGGATTTCATCGTATCAAAAATCACAATTTCTTTATCGACAAAAACCTTTACTTATTTCATTTCGGAAGTGCTGATTTTGACATGATAAAACAAAAATTTTCCGACAACGACAAAATTGCAACTGGTTGGAACAAACACCTTCAAAAACGAACTAAAACAATAACGCTTGTAACAAAAAAAACGGCACTTAACGCTGATATTTATCTTCCAATTGCCCGAAAAATACAAATTTCTCTCAGACCTATATTTGCATGGAATAAACCTACAATGGGCTGTTTGAAACTGATAATTAAAATTCCGGATAGATTTAAAAACTTGAAAATTTAAGATTGACTGCTGATTTCTATTTTTAAAATTTCAACTAAAAAATGAAACGACAAATCGTAAAATTTTTCAATGCATATTGGCTCAAAGAGTATATTATGCTTTTGAAATATTATAAAATTTCCTTTAAGCCGCAAAAAAAAGCCTTATTGGTTTCAGTAATTGATAATCGACGAAATTGTCAGGGACTCACTGATCGGTTTAAAGGTATTGTGACTGTTTATGCACTCTCAAAAGGACTAAATATGGAGTTTAAGTGCATTTTTACTCATCCTTTTAATCTTACTGATTTTCTGCATCCCAACGAGTATAATTGGGTAGCACAAGCCAATGAATTAAGTACGGCAATGAAAGATGTGCGAATTAAAATCATGCGTAAAGAACCGACTTTGAAAAGATTGCTCCGAATGTTCCCTACGGATAAACAAATTCTGGTGTATGCCAATTATGACTATCTGGAAGAAATCAATCAAAAATACGCTCAGGATTTCCAATGGGGAAAGCTTTTCAAAGAGCTTTTCAAACCATCAAAGGAACTGGAAGCACAGTTAGATTTTCATCTCAAAACACTTCATGAAGGTAAATATATTGCTTGTGTATTCAGGTTTCAATCCCTTTTGGGGGACTTCAAGGAATACCATTATCAGGCATTACCGGTGAATGAGCAGGAAGAGCTGATTGAAAAAAACAAAAATGCATTAAACAATTTAGTCCAAAATTCATCTTGTCCGGTGCTAGTAACTTCTGATAGTCTAAAGTTTATATCGCGTATCAAAAACATAAAGAATATTCACACCTTGCCCGGAAAAGTTGTTCATTTGGATTGTGTGATTGATGAACAAAAAGAGGTATATATGAAATCTTTTATTGACTTTTTTATGCTGGCCAAATCAACCAAAATTTATAGCATTGGAACAAAAATGATGTATCCGACCAATTTTCCTGTTTATGCGGCAAAAATAAACAACATCCCTTTTGAAAGAATTTTAATTGATTAAATTTCATTATCTTATGAAAATTCAGGAACCGATTGATATTGTTATTTCATGGGTTGATGGCAACGATCCAATGCACAGGCAAAAAATGCAACCATATTTGAATAAATCCGAATATATTCAGGATGATATTGCCGGTCCAACCCGTTTTCGTTCCGAAGGTGAGATATTTTTTTGCGTTGCTTCCATTCTTAGGTTTGCCCCATTTGTGCGAAAGATATTTATCGTTACCGATCAGCAAAATCCGAACCTGGATGATTTTATTCATACTAATTTTCCTCAGAATACGATTCCTATTATTCTGGTTGATCATTCAGTCATTTTTAAGGGTTATGAAATTTACATGCCAACTTTTAATAGTTTATCCATTGAAACCTGTTTGTTTCGAATTCCTGATTTAAGCGAGAACTTCGTGTACTTTAACGATGATTTTTTTTTAATGCGCCCCATTCAACCGAGTGATTGGTTCCGTAGCGATAAGGTAATGGCCTATGGAAATTGGAGGAGCATTACTTTTGATTTATTTTTACAGTCAATAAAACCAATGAAAAATGGACATAAACCCTTTGGATTTAAAGATTCGATGCTAAATGCAACCAATTATTTTCCAAAAAAAACATTCTATTTTTGCATCAAACATACACCGCTTCCATTGAAAAAAAGTATTTTTGAGAAGTATTATGAGCACTATTCCGAAAATTTAATTGCGAATATTGCTCATAAATTCAGAAATGAAACACAATATAATCCGCAAGCTTTGTTTTACTTATTGGCTTTTAAGTCAAAAGTAAGTATTCTGATTTCAAAAAATAAATTGCTTTTAATTAAACCCGTAAACAGAAAGAGTAATTACGTAGATAGAAAAATAAAAACTTTCGAAAAAAATAAAAACATACTTTTTGGCTGTATAGAATCCATTGATCTGGCAAAAAAAGAAGATCAAACTAAGCTTTATAACTGGTTAAGTAAACTGCTAAATATCAAACTCATACTATGAAAATATTCTTTGTAATAAAATCATTACATACAGCCGGTGGTACTGAACGGGCAACTCAGGTGATTGCTAACGAGCTCGCAGCCAGAAACTACGAAGTAGGAATCATCAGTTTAGTAAACGAAGGTAAACCTTTCTTCAATTTCAGCTCCGTAATTCAAATACATTATTTATACAACAAAAAAGATAAACGTCCTTCGTTGATTCGGGACATATCCAGACGAATAAAACTAAAGAACTTATATAAAACTGAAAAACCGGATATTATCATATTTGTGGGTTCAGGACGTTCATTTTTAAATATTCCGGCAGCCCGTGGAATTACAAATATTACTTGGGAACATTTCAACACAACTGTCAATTGGCACTTGTTACATCCTTTATCACGAAAATTGGCAGCATTGTATTGTGATAAAATTGTCACATTGACAAATCAGGATGCAGAAAATTACAAAAATAAATTTGGAGCTAAAAACACCTTATGTATTCCAAATCCTGTCACAATAGATAGTTCACATAAATCAACTCTGACTGAAAAAAGAGTGCTGGCAATCGGTCGATTGGTAAAACAAAAAGGATTTGATATGCTGCTCGATGCCTGGACTAAAGTTGAGAATAGAAATTCAGGTTGGAAATTAAGGATAATTGGTTCAGGCCCAATGTTAGCACTCTTGCTCGATAAAATTAAACTTTATAACCTGGAAGATTCGATTGAATTAATTCCTTCAACCGATAATGTAATTGCTCATTATCAGGCATCATCCATTTATGTTATGTCTTCCCGTCATGAAGGATTACCATTGGTATTAATAGAAGCAATGGCAATGGGTTTACCCATTATCAGTTTTGATTGTGAAACCGGACCACGCGATATAATTATAGATAATTTAACCGGACGATTAATCCAACCTTTTGATATAGTGAAACTTGCAAAAGAGATGGATGAATTAATGATTGATGAATTAAGAAGGAAAATGTTTTCTGAAAATGCCATAAAGCGGGCTGAAAATTACGACATAAAAGAAATTGGCGATAAATGGGAAGTTTTGTTCAAAGAATTAAAATCATCATAAAATGAAAGTTAGCGTATTAATGCCCACCTATAATCATGAACTTTTTATTGCTCAGGCAATAGAAAGTTTTTTGACGCAACAATGTGATTTCGAAGTTGAATTGCTTATTGGCAATGATGCTTCGAGTGACAATACGCTGAATATTGCGAAGGGATTTGCTGAAAAGTTTCCTGAAAAAATCATATTAGTTAACCATAAAAAAAATATAGGATTAATACGAAACTATAAATCACTGATTAACATTGCAAAAGGTGAATATTTTGCTATTCTTGAAAGTGATGATTACTGGACAGACAAATTGAAACTACAGAAGCAGGTTAATTTTTTAGATTCTCATCCATCATATGGACTTTCATTTACGCGTTGGGAGCGACTTAAAGACGGTGAAATTACACTTAGGGGAGATGACAGTGAAATTCTGAAAAAGTATGCAAAATGCCTATATGAAAGGTTCTTATTACGTAATATTATTAAATCTCCAACTGTTTGTTTTCGACGAAGTATGTTCGAAAAGTATTGCCATATTGACGATTATATTCGGCTAAATTTTAAAACTTTTGATTTTCCGGTGTGGTTATCCTTAATCAGACATTCAGACTTACATTATTTGAGTACTTCAACAGCTGTTTATCGCTCACAAGGCACGTCAATCAGTAATACTTCGAATGTTCAGGAACGACTTCTTTTTGAAGAAAATATAATTCAAATCAGGCGTTATATAATTTCAATGTATGGAAGTGGTTCTTTATCAAAATTCTCAATCACAAATCGGGAAACAATTGTAAAAGCGCGACATGCTTTCAGACTTCACAAACCGATTTTAGCAGCCGGTATTTTTCTCAAAGGGTTTCTAACAAATTGCATTTCAACTTTTCAACAAAAAAACAGCAAGAATTCATAAACTGACTAGATTTCGTACACTCTTACCCAATCAACCTCGAGCGAACCGGTAGTACCCCGTTGTTTTTCGGTAATAAATGAATTGAAAGCCAAATACATAGACTCAACAGGAACATTACTTGCAGTCCGATATACTTCCAGATTATTTATTTTCCAAATAAGTTCTTTCTCGTTCCAAATTAACGAATAAATAAAATATTGGTGTGGTTTAATTCCCGATATCTTGATTCCATCGAAAAGATTTTTGTTGGCATTACCAATATTTATTTTTTTTCCATCATAATGAAAAAGTTTGATATTCGGTAACTTATCATCAGAACCAAGCCAAAAAGCATGATTTAAATTCCCTGTGGATCGAAGTTTCGCGCTAAAAACTCCGTACTTTTGCCGAAATTTATCTGCAGTTTGCAATACATCAGCAGTATAATGGAATTCCTTTTCTATAAAACCTTTCTCAGCATGCCACGCACGTGATTTTACTTTTTCACGTTTTGTTTCGAGCTTTAAAATACCATCAACAACAGACATATTTTTACCTGAATTATTGGCTTGTTTCTCGTTCGCAAACGAATGATCACCAATTAGTTGTCCACTTCTATAGTGAAATCCGAAATTCCAATGCGATTTATCAAGCGTATTCCATTTAAAATCATCATGAAAAGTCAATTTCCGTGTGTTGTAATCGGCAAATCGTTTCGGGTTTTCATTTTCGTAAAATAAAATATCGGGGTTCTTAGCCAACTCGTAAAATCGTTCTTGCTGTGCAAATTCGGGGGTATTGTGCCAACGTTTTTCATTCGCCCAAAACTCATTGGATTTTTTGAAATCAGGTGATGAAATTCGGGCTTTCAGTTCTTCATAATCCTTGATAATAAAAGAATTATGAAACCTTGAATAGGTTTTAAAGGCTTTCGATTTTTCATAAGCCTTCATCCGTCTTAAATGTTCGGAGGCTTTTACTTTCTTTTTATCTCCTAATAATTCATACTCAGGGGTTGCTTTAAAATCAAGATATTGTTTCAATTCTTCGGAATGTAAAACATGAAAATACAGATTTATTGCCGGTGAAGTATGTAATTTTTTATACTTTTTACTCGTCTGAAATTCTTCGGTATCTTTATATTTCCGGTTTTGAAGAATCTTTTTATTTTCCTGAAATTCAGCCGATTTTACAATATGAAAAAGCTTTTTGTACTCAGCCAGTTCAACAGATTTTTCAACTTCTGCATACCGATGCATGGCTTGTAACAAATCTGCTTCCTGCTTTTCTAATTTTGCGGTTGGAGTTATAACTCCAAAAAGTTGTTTCCAAAAAAGATTCATTCTATTCACAATTTATAATTCACAATTCATAATTTTTCAAGCCATTACGAATTTTTGAATTGAGTGATTAACTCTATGCATTGATTTATATTGTCAACAATCAGCGGTTTGTAATTTTCTACAGTGGGAATAAATAATTCGCTCCGCATCAAATTAATCTGACTAAAAAACTGATTATAAAAACCATCTTGATTTACTATTATCATGGGTTTTTTATGTTCGCCAACAACGCCGGAGGCAATAATATCCAGCATTTCATCCAACGTTCCGTAACTTCCGGGCAAAACAACAAAAATATCTGTTAATTCTTTCATCTTGGCTTTTCGTTCACTCATTGTTTCAACCGTTATCAGTTTAGTAGGCAATGAGCTTTGGCGGTTCATACGAATGACTGCTTGCGGAATAACGCCAATTATTTTTCCATTTTTACTATGAGCACCTTCAGCTACCGAGTCCATTAAACCGCCGGTAGCACCACCATAAACCAGCGCATCTTCATTCTCTGCAATCATTTCTGCAAGTTGAAAAGCTGCTTTTTTGTATTTTTCAGAAATAAGGTTGCTCGAAGAGCAGAAAACTGCTATGTTCATGTTTCTTTGTCAAAAAAGTCTATGGTCAAAAGTCTTTTGACTTTTGACATGAGACAAATTTATGCGTCAATGTTCGCATAAGTAGCATTGGCTTCAATGAAAGCTCGGCGTGGAGCTACGTCATCACCCATCAACATAGAGAAAACGTGATCTGCTTCAGCGGCATTTTCAATATTTACCTGACGCAATGTGCGGTTATCGGGATTCATTGTAGTATCCCACAATTGTGTTTCATTCATTTCTCCCAAACCTTTATAGCGTTGAGTGTGAATTGATCCCTCCACTCCGCCGCCATATTTTTCAATGAAAATTTGACGTTGCACATCGGTCCAGCAATATTCTTCTATTTTTCCTTTTTTACACAAATAAAGCGGTGGTGTAGCAATATATAAATAACCTTGCTCTATCAACTCTTTCATATGACGGAAAAAGAAAGTCATAATCAAAGTGGCAATGTGACTTCCATCAACGTCAGCATCAGTCATAATAATTATTTTGTGATAACGCAATTTTTTAATATTTAGTGCTTTGCTGTCATCCTCTGTTCCAATTGTAACACCTAATGCTGTGTAAATATTCCGAATTTCCTCACTTTCAAGCACTTTGTGCTGCATGGCTTTTTCTACATTCAAAATCTTACCACGCAAAGGTAATATTGCCTGAAACTGGCGGCTACGACCTTGTTTAGCCGTTCCACCTGCCGAATCACCTTCGACAAGGAACAATTCGCATTTCTCAGGATCTTTATCAGCACAGTCAGCAAGTTTTCCGGGTAATCCTCCACCTGAAAGAGGTGATTTACGCTGAACCATTTCACGGGCTTTGCGGGCAGCGTGACGAGCCGTTGCAGCCAGAATAACTTTATCAACAATGATGCGGGCAGCTTTTGGATTTTCTTCCAGATAATTTCCGAGAGCCTCACCCACAGCCATATCAACCGAACCCATCACTTCGTTGTTTCCAAGTTTTGTTTTGGTCTGACCTTCAAATTGAGGTTCCTGAACTTTAATAGAAATAACAGCCGTCAATCCTTCACGAAAATCATCACCACTTATTTCAATTTTTAATTTTTCAAGCATTTTACTGTCTTCGGCGTATTTCTTTAGTGTGCGTGTCAAGCCTCGACGAAAACCTGCTAAGTGAGTTCCACCTTCAATAGTGTTGATATTATTAACGTATGAATGAATATTTTCATTGTAAGATGTATTGTAGGTCATGGCTATTTCAACCGGAGTTCCGTTTTTCTCTGTATTGATATGTATCACATTATCAATCAATTTTTCGCGGGCTTCGTCAATATATTCAACAAACTCTTTCAAACCTTCTTTTGAGTGAAAAGCTTCGGTACGAAATGAACCATCATCCTCCAAATGACGTCTGTCGGTCAAAGTCAACGTAATACCTGCATTCAAATAAGCAAGTTCACGCAATCGACCGGCAAGAATATCATATCTATAAACTGACTCGATGAAAATAGAGTCATCGGGTAAAAATGTTGTTTTTGTTCCATTGGTCGTTGAAGTTCCAATTTCCTGAACAGGAGATTTAGGTACACCGCATGAATATTCCTGCATGTATAATTTTCCATTTCGTGAAACTTCTACCCTAACTTCAGTTGAAAGTGCATTTACACACGAAACACCAACACCGTGAAGACCACCTGAAACTTTATAACTATCTTTATCAAATTTACCACCGGCATGAAGTACGGTCATTACTACTTCCAAAGCCGACTTGCCTTCTTTCTCGTGCATATCAACCGGAATACCCCGACCATTATCAACTACTGTGATAGAGTTATTTTCATTTATTGTAACTTGAATTGTGTCGCAATGACCTGCCATTGCTTCATCAATGGAGTTATCCACTACTTCATAAACCAAATGGTGTAAGCCTTTTACACCTATATCGCCAATATACATTGCAGGACGCTTGCGTACTGCTTCCAAACCTTCCAGCACCTGAATGCTACTTGCACCATAATTAGCACTTGCAACGTCTCTTGCTTTTTCTTCTTCGCTCATTATTATTTTATATTATTTGTTTACAGCCGATTAGAGATTATCAGTGCTTTTATTTATCAACACTCAGCACTTTCTCGAAAAACAGACAAATATACAATAAATAATTGAGACTATTGCTATATTTTTGATATTAATTTTAATTTAATCGAACAATAAATTTGGAATACTAAAACATTATTTAAACAAAAAACTGCCTCTCGTTTTATATCGACAGGCAGTTTGATTATTAAATTCTATTTCTTTCGTCCTATTCAAGTACTTCATTGTCATGCATTTCTTTCATAAATGTAACAAAATCGTTTTTACGTTCTGAATCCATCCATTCCAGACTGCGACGCGGATGAGCATTCAATGCTCCTGATATTAAATATGGGATATGATATCCCCAGTCTATTTCTTTTTGCATTGGGTGCACATAGTCCTGAATAGCCTGCAACAATGGTAATAAGCGGTATTTTGGATTTTTCAGGAAAGCAATCAGAATTTCAATCGGGCAGTTACCTGCTCCACGCCCAAGCCCCATCAATGTAGCATCCAACATGGTACAACCTTCCATAACGGCAGTATATGTATTCGACATAGCCATTTGCATATTGTTGTGAGCATGAATACCAATTTCTTTGCCCGGTAAAGCAGCCATATATTTACGAACCAAATGCTGAATAGACTCTACATACATGCTCCCAAAACTGTCAACTGCATAAAATATTTTAACACGAGATGCCGCAATATCTTTCAACGCTTCATCCAGTTCATGCTCATTTACAGTTGAAACAGCCATTAAATTGATACATACTTCATAACCCTTATCCATACAGTGATGAGCAAGAGCTACCGCTTTATCAACCTGATGCACATAGCAGGCCACACGAATCATATCCAACAGACTTTCTGAAGCCATTGGTATGTCGTCAAGGTCGATGCGACCAATATCAGCCATTGCGGAAAGCTTCAGCTTGGTTTCGTTTTTACCTACAATGCGTTCCAGATCCTTTTGGTGACAGAATTTCCAGGGTCCCATTTCTTTACGACTGAATGCTTTTTCGCTACTCAAATAGCCTATCTCCATATAATCAACTCCGGCTTCGACACAGGCATTGTATACTCCTCGAACGAAATCGTCCGAAAATTGCCACTTATTCATTAATCCACCGTCGCGTACGGTGCAATCCATTACTTTAATTTCTTGTTTGTACATGCTTTTATAGTTTCCAATTAATTAATTTCTAATTGTTTCATTCTTAAGACCCTTTAGGAGTTTGAGGCTTCTTTTTCAGTATCTCCAACTCTTTTCCAATATTGTGATCTACCAGAAAGCGATAAATTTGTTCGAAAGTTTGCTTATCCAGTCCATGTTCTTCTGCCCATTCGCCACGAGCTTTAATAACATAATTTTTGCGGTCCTGTGCAATGACGCTTTCCACATCATTTTTGTAATTAACAATTTCACTAACATACTGAAAGCGTTGTGCAAATAACGCAATAATTTCTTTGTCGATTAAATCAATTTGATGGCGAATTTCTTCTTTACTGTTGCATTCTGCAGGTAACTTAAGCGTTTTCAAATCTGAAATTTATTAGTTTTGTAAATGAATCGCACAAAAATAAGGATTTTGTTTCGAAATTTAAAATATAAAACCTTAATAAGTTTCAAATTGATATTTATTCAATTTTCCAACATCAAGCGTCGTATGAATTTTGTTTTATTAAGCTTAGTATCCATAAAAAAAATGACGGACTGACAAAAAGTCATTCCGTCATTAAAACGTGCATGTAGGGCTGCGACTTTGAGTCGTACTTACACCTGATTACAAAAGTTCCACACTTCTTTTTACAAAGTTTGCCAAAGCTTCGCCCTTGAGCATATTATTAGCAAGCAATGCTAAATCTATGAGTTGACGAACTTGTTTATTTTCGGCGGCAAACGATTTGATAATTGCTTTCTTTTTATCGGTAAGCTGCTGAATCTGTTTTTCGAGTTCTTCTACCTGTGCTTTTTCGGCAGTAGGAATTTCTTCGTCTTTTTTACCCTTTTGATTGTCTTTCAACGCTGATTTTTGACTTTTGGCAAGAGCAATTTCAGTTGCCAGAGGTTCAACTTCACTGCTGCAAGCAGCTTCTTCGTCTGTGAGCAATTTTTCAACGAGTGGATGAGCTGTATTTACAACCAAGTTATAACTATCGGGCATTTCGCCATAGAAGCTCATCATTCCACCTTGAAGTGCTGACATTTCTTTCATACGTCGCATAAACTCGTTTTGAGTTACAAAGACAGGGTTGGCAGTTGGGGCGAGATGTTCAAATGTTACGATGAAATTTGTTTTTTCGAGCGACGGAATTTGTGATTCGAAAACGGTAACGAGTGCATCGCGTTGGTTATCGGTAAGTGACACTTTGGCAGCATCGTCTTTTTGAATAATTTTGTCAATCACGTCGCTATCCACCCGTACGAAACGGGTTTTTTCGAATTTTTGTTCCAGTTGACTAACCACGTGAACATCCAATTGTCCGTCCATAATCAGAACGTCATAGCCTTTTTCCTGAGCATGTTGAATATAGCTGTATTGTTCGTCGGCATTGTTGGCATAGAGGTAAATTACATCTCCATTTTTGTCTTTTTGGTTTTCGCTAACCAGCGTTTTGTATTCATCGAAAGTAAAGTATTTGCCATCCACATTTTTAAGCAATGCAAATTTTTCGCCACGTTCGTAGAATTTCTCATCGCTGAGCATTCCATACTGGATGAAAAGTTTGAGGTTATCCCATTTTTCTTCAAAGGCGGTGCGGTCAGATTTGAATATTTCGTTCAAACGATCGGCAACTTTTTTGGTAATGTGGCTTGAGATTTTTTTCACGTTGCTATCGCTTTGCAGGTAGCTGCGTGACACGTTGAGCGGAATATCGGGCGAGTCGATAACACCATGCAATAATGTCAGGTACTCGGGTACAATGTTTTCGACATGATCGGTCACATAGACCTGATTACAATACAACTGAATTTTGTTGCGTTGCATGTCGATATTATTTTTGATTTTGGGGAAATAGAGAATACCGGTAAGGTTGAATGGATAATCTACATTGAGGTGAATGTGAAACAATGGATCTTCGGCCATTGGATTCAGTTCGTGGTAGAATTTGATATAATTTTCATCGGTCAGGTCGGCAGGTTTGCGAGTCCATGCCGGATTGGTATTATTTATAATGTTGTCCTGGTCTGTTTCTACGTTTTTGCCGTCTTTCCATTCTTTCTTCTTACCGAAAGCAATTTCGATGGGCAGGAATTTGCAGTATTTTGTCAACAGTTCCTGAATTTTGGATTCTTCGAGGAAGTCTTTGTTGTCGTCATCGATGTGCAGCACGATATCTGTTCCACGATCTGCTTTGATGGTGTTTTCGAGTGTGTATTCGGGGTCGCCTTTGCACGACCAATGCTGTGCTGAAGCTCCTTCAACAAAAGATTGTGTGAAGATTTCTACTTTTTTGGATACCATGAATGATGAATAGAAGCCCAGTCCGAAATGACCGATAATGGCGGATGCATCGTCTTTGTATTTTTCCAAAAATTCTTCGGCACCGGAGAATGCAATTTGATTGATGTACTTTTCAATCTCGTCGGCAGTCATCCCAATTCCGCGATCGGAAATGGTAATCGCGCCTTTCTTTTTGTCGATGGCAACACGCACGGTGAGGTCACCCAATTCGCCTTTATATTCGCCTACGGCAGCCAAGGTTTTGAGCTTTTGTGTGGCATCTACGGCATTTGAAACTAATTCACGGAGAAAAATTTCGTGATCGCTGTACAAGAATTTTTTGATAACGGGGAATATGTTGGCACTTGTTACCCCGATGTTTCCTTTACTCATCTTTGGTTCTATGTTAATTGGTTTATTATGTTGATTGGTAAATTAAGTCGGGGTACTATTTAAAAATAGCACTCCGACTTGAGCGACTTTGGCTATTCAAAAAAAGTGCCAAGGGGAAAAGTGTGCCAGAATGGCAGGGAAATGAAACAACTCGTAGTAATTCGTTGCATATAATGAGTCAACCCCCTGAAGTATTCCTTATTTGGAATAAAAATGGTATATACGTATAATCAGACTATCAATTGATTAAATATTATTGGATTTGCAAACTGTTTTACACTATTTCAATAAATAAGTTACACTTTGAAACCCTGATGAAAAATCGAGTGTTTTGTTGAAAATCTTTTGAATAATTCTTCGGTTTATTTCAAAATAAAAAGTACTTTTGATGCACAAAATTAAAACGTATCAAAGTCATGAAAGACATGCTGCAAGCCCGTCATATAGGCATTTCAGAAAATGATGAAGCTTTAATGCTTCAGACAATCGGCGTAAAATCGGTCGATGAACTGATGAATCAAACTATTCCTTCTAATATCAGGCTAAAGGAAGCAATCGTATTGCCTGAGCCACTCAGCGAACGACAATATGCGGAGCATATAGCTGAAATAGCTGCTAAAAACAAACTTTTCACATCGTATATCGGTCAGGGTTGGTACGATACCTGCACGCCAGCCGTTATTCAACGCAATATTTTTGAGAATCCATCGTGGTACACTTCGTACACGCCTTATCAGGCTGAGATTTCGCAAGGTCGATTGGAAGCTTTGTTGAATTTTCAGACAGCCGTGTGTGACTTCACGGGAATGCCGCTTGCCAACGCTTCGTTGCTCGATGAAGCTACTGCCGGAGCCGAAGCCGCCACCATGATAATGAACCTTCGCAGCAGGGAACAGGTGAAAAATGAAGCTAATGTTTTATTTGTTGATGAAGCGGTTTTTCCACAAACGCTTGCCGTTTTGCGAACACGCACACAAGCGCAGGGAATAAAACTGGAAATCGGAAATTTTGCGAATTTGAAATTTAATTCGCGTCATATCGGAGTCATTATTCAGTATCCGAATGCCAACGGGAATATAGAAAATTATGCCGAGTTTGTTGCCGAAGCACATGCAGCAGGTTGTAAAGTAGCCGTGGCAGCCGATATTTTAAGTTTGGCAATGCTTATACCTCCGGGAGAATGGGGAGCTGACATCGTGTTTGGCTCGACACAGCGCTGGGGAATTCCCATGGGATTTGGCGGACCATCAGCAGCTTATTTTGCTACCCGCGACGAATTTAAACGCGATATGCCCGGGCGCATCATCGGTATCAGCAAGGATGTAAATGAAAAAACGGCTTTGCGCATGGCTTTGCAAACGCGCGAGCAACATATCAAACGCGAAAAAGCAACTTCTAACATTTGTACTGCTCAGGCATTATTAGCCTCAATGGCCGGAATGTATGCCGTTTATCACGGTGCGGAAGGAATCAGAACCATAGCCCACCGGATTCATGCGACAGCAAGTTATATCAACGAAATATTGCCGGTGTATGGTTATTCGCAGGAAAATGAAAACTTCTTCGATACACTTAAAATACATTTACCCGCCGAGGTTTCAATAAACGATTTGAAAGCTGTTGCAATAGAATATGAAGTTAATTTCCATTATTTCGAAACCGGAGAGATTGGCATCAGTTTCGACGAAACAACGGATATAGATGATATCAATACCTTAATTGAAATTTTGGCAACAACTGTAAATAACGCCGCAGTGTATGCAGATGAAAGTGATTTGAACGATTTGAAATCGGTTGATGAAAGTTTGGAACGCACATCGCCCTACCTGACTCACGAAGTTTTCAAGAAATATCACAGCGAAACCGAGATGATGCGATACATCAAAAAATTAGAACGGCGTGATATGTCATTGACTCACTCCATGATTTCGCTTGGATCATGTACCATGAAATTGAATGCTGCCTCGGAAATGCTGCCCATGAGCAAACCTGAATTTGGAGGTATTCATCCCTTAGCTCCAGCCAGTCAAACCGAAGGATATGCCGAAATGATATCGAATCTGGAAGAATACCTGACATCTATTACCGGTTTTACAGCTTGTAGTCTGCAACCTAATTCGGGTGCTGCCGGAGAATACGCAGGACTAATGACGATTCGTGCCTATTTTAAATCGAAAGGCGAAACAAACAGAAATACTTTATTGATACCGGCTTCGGCACACGGAACAAATCCTGCAAGTGCTGTGCAGGCAGGCTTCAAAATTGTAGTCGTGAAATGTGATGAAGGCGGAAATACCGACTTAACCGACTGGAACGAAAAAGCCGCTGCTAATGGGGATAATTTAGCCGGTTGTATGATAACATATCCATCGACACACGGTATTTTCGAAGCACATATTAAAGAAATGTGCGAAACTATTCATTCGCACGGTGGACAGGTGTATATGGATGGTGCCAACATGAATGCACAGGTTGGACTTACCAATCCGGGAACAATTGGAGCTGATGTTTGTCACCTGAATTTACACAAAACCTTTGCCATTCCACATGGCGGTGGTGGTCCCGGCGTAGGCCCAATTTGTGTGGCAAAACATTTAGCTGAATTTCTACCCAGCAAAACATTTGGCGAAAACACAGTGTCGGCTGCACCTTACGGAAGTGCCAGCGTAACGGCAATTACCTACGGCTATATACGCATGATGGGCGAATCCGGATTGACACAATCAACAAAAACAGCAATTTTAAATGCCAATTATCTGGCTGCACGACTGAAAGACAGTTATGGAGTGCTTTATACGGGTGAAAATGGACGGGTTGGTCATGAATTAATTCTGGAAGCACGTAATTTTAAAGCAACTTCGGGCATAACCGAAACTGATATTGCCAAACGTTTGATGGATTATGGATTTCATGCTCCTACCCTATCATTTCCGGTACATGGTACTTTGATGATAGAACCCACCGAAAGTGAATCGTTGGCGGAATTAAATCGGTTTGCCGAAGCTATGTTGCAGATTTATGCCGAAATAAAGGAAATTGAAAACGGTATGGCAGACTTTAACGACAATGTATTATTGAATGCTCCACACCCTGAATACACGATTGTTTCGGACGAATGGGAACATCCGTATAGCCGGACTCAAGCAGCCTATCCAACAGAATGGGTTGCCGAAAACAAATTTTGGGTTAACGTGGCACGAGTGGATAACGGTTACGGGGATAGAAACTTAATCTGTACCTGTCAGGCTTGAAATATAGATCGGAAGAACCAAAAATCAAGACAGAAGTTTTAAAAAAAACAGCCAATATGCAAAAAATGCATATCGGCTGTTTTTTTTAGTCATCCTATGATTTTTTTCATTTAGGTTGCCAGAAGCACACTTTAGGCGATACGATAGCACCTTCGGTTTTCAGGGCTTTCATAGCTTTATCCACTTCCTTGCGGTCGAGACCTGTAAGTTCTACAATTTTACCTGCATTTACCGGAGCACCTGCTTTTTTCATTGCTTCCAGTACGATTTGTTTTGTTTCCATAATCTGCTAATTTTACGAATTAATATAAACCAACGGTCAGCGACCATAGGGAGAAATTAAACTAATTTCTTTATTTGTCTTAAATCTTGGTTCTTGGCTCAAATATCTCATTCAATATTTTTCCGCACCATTTTCAAAAATGCCTGCATACGTTCAGTATCGCGGTCGTCGATAATTTCCATCAAAGTTTTCAGTTCGGCACGGATTTTCTCCACCTGATTGTGTGTGTGAGGGTTGAAAAGAATTTCGGTCAACAGATAATCATCTTCACTCAGCAAGCCTTTGGCTATGTCCATATGGCGCTTAAAAGTCGTTCCGGGAGCCTCCTGCGGAATCATTACCGATGCAAAAACCAAGGTAGAAGCAAACGGAATAGACAGCGAGTAGGCAATGGTTTCGTCGTGTTCCTCAAAGCTGTATTCAAAAATCTGCAGTTTCAGCGAACCGTACAAATCTTTGAAAAATGCCTTGCCCATGTGGTCGGACTCCGAAATAATGATGGCACTTTGTGTGCTCAGGTTATCGAGGGTGGCAAAGGTCGGTCCAAACATGGGGTGAGTGGAAACGTAGCGCATACCGGTGCTTTCGTAATACTCCTGTATGCCGGTTTTTACCGAAGCAATATCGGAAATAATACAGTTTTTCGGCAGATAAGGCAGTACAGCCTGAAAAGCTTCGATGGTGTATTTCAGCGTTACGCAGTTGATAACCAACTCGGGTTCAAAAGCCCGAACTTCTTCGTAATCAGTCATACGCAGGGTGTTGAACACAAAACGCAGACGCTTCGGGTCGGTGTCGAACAGTGCCACTTTGTGATTGATGCACAACACATCGGTAATAAATGTGCCCATTTTTCCGGCACCAAGAACAAGTATTTTCATAAAAATTTCTGCCCCCTAACCCCCTAATGGGTGAATTTGAAGAGGGTATGTTGGTTATAAACTTTTGCAAAGGTAGAAAAAAATACTGTAATTCTCTTAATCGCAGTTGCCAAAAAGTCACCCTTGAGGG
>Ga0214228_1000018_pt1 | contig 57846 bp, 57 predicted proteins | sample TroBogypolimnion_21_FD_153066 | JGI IMG/M metagenome (GOLD analysis project Ga0214228, IMG submission 153066) | Freshwater microbial communities from Trout Bog Lake, WI - 05NOV2007 hypolimnion | ecosystem: Environmental > Aquatic > Freshwater > Lake > Hypolimnion/Profundal zone | place: Trout... | reverse complement strand
AGCTTTTTCAAATATGGGCTAACTTTTATTGCCTCTATGCTATTAAATGCTGAATTTCAATCAAATATAGATATTTTCAAATTTTTGTCATGTACTTAGCAAAAATATAAATATCCTGAATTAAGTCCATTAACATCATTGGATATGCAGATGTGATTTTACCCCAATAACTTTCTGAAAATTCAAAATTCAAATCCGTCATTATATAATTTGAGAATGAAGCATTGAATGAAGAATGTATAGATTCCGACAAAAAGGATTTTTGTTTTTTTCTTCTATCAATTAAGAATTGTATATAGTCGGGAGTAATAGATAGTTTCTCAAATAGTTTCTTGTACTCGCTTGGCAATTTATCTTTTGAAAAATGCTTCCAATAGAAATCGTTATTATCAGATAGTTCGTTTGTACTAGAAAAAGACTCATTCAATTTATCATTGATAATACATGCAAAAAAGATATCAATTGTTTCTATAAAAGGCCTTTGTAGATTCTTTATACAATCGGGTAAGCCTGAATAAATCATTTTTCGTATTCCAATCAGTAAAGTAATCAACTTGGAAGACAATACAAGAAATGATAATCCGGACTTATCTTCATGGTGAGTTGATTTACATACCTCATGTATTTGAATAATCAAATTTAATCCATCATCAAATAAAACCAGATAGCTTTCTAACTCTTTATCCAGAATTTTTTTATTCTTTTTAGATTGATTTTCAAGTTTGTTATCGAGTTCCACCGAGTCATTTAACCCAAAATTCCTTTTAAATGCTTTATCGAGCTTTTTAGAATACTGCTTTATGTGTTTTATATTCTCATCTTTCATCAAATTATATTTTGAATATTCTAGTTAAATTTAGACTTTCATTAATTATACTGGGTTTTCATTAAAAGAGAGAAAAAATTACACATAAGTTCGAAGACAAACAGACTTGTTAGAAATTACAAAATGATTAGTGTTTTGTCAATCCGATCCCTGAGTTCAGGAAAAACATTTACATCATCCGCAAATTTCTTCCATTGGCTCACATTCTCATTTATTTCATTTATAATGCTTACCGCTTTTTTTGTTTTGATTGTATTTTCAACTGATAAAAGATCTTCCTTTGTAACATCTCTTCGCTTGCCATTCATACTTAAAGCATGTTGGCTTATCCATCTGTTATCGGGACTGTAAGCATAACAAATATCATAAGCTGGTGATAACTCCCATTTACCCTCTTTTTTCAATCTAAATGAAAAGTTTTTGGTATGATCATCGCAATTCTGTGCTATAACATTGAATACCATCCGCCTAAACATTTGTTCTATATCCTGATAATCCAATTTTAGCTCTCGCATCGTTTGAAATAGCTGCTCATAGCTAAAACTATTTACCTGATTGAAATCGAAATGTTTCAATCCACAAAATGTTTGAATGTGGTGTTTTATTTCTCCACCTTCTCTATCAAAGCGCTTAGTCATAAAATGAGCTCTTCCGTTTTCTTCCAATAGTCTGGATTGCATCATATCAATACCACAAGCCTTGGCCATGTTATAATATGCCATTTCTACCCGCCCATAACCTTTGCTTGCTCCAAGCTGTACATCACTTACACCATCTAATTTAATTAGCCAATGTTCAAATCCATTTGGAGCTTTTGTTTGACCTGATTTGACTTCGCCAGTTTTCTCGTTGTATGCAATTACAGCTTTTGGTCTTGCTCCACCTGCAGAAGTTCCAATCTTTAAAATATCCACAACTGCCTTTTCTTCATCTCGTTGAAGATTGGTACTGAAAGCTTCTCTTTTAGATAACATTTTCTGTGCAATATCTACGAGACTGTTTATTTCAATTGAAAATGTTCTTTTGTTTTCTTTTATTATTGCCGGTTCAAACTCTAAAGCCCCCATGCCTCTAGTACCTATAAAGCAAAGCATTTCAACCGGATTCATGCTATCCTGTGGTTTACCATTTTGGGCTAACCACATATTGATAAGTTGATTGCCGTATTTATCAGGAAGCATATCAGCCAATAAGCCTGGTAATCCTTTAAATGTATCAAATTCGGCATTTTTGTCTCGTCTTAGTTCCGGAAATGATATTACTTTCCTAGCTGAGGCAATTGGCATTTTCAATGGCGCCAAATCCCAGTTTAGTTTTTTGAAATTGGGGTCATATTCAAAACTGGCTATACCAGTTCTTTCATCCCATGCGACCGCACCAACTAATTTTCCCCAGATTTTCACTTCTGCTACATCCATATTTGATTATTTATTTCAAGTTTAAGACTATTCTTTATTTCCACGAGCCCTTTGCCTTTTCTCCTTTTCTATTTTGGCTAATGCCAATGGGCTTATTGTTTGTTTTACTGAAAACACTTCCATTACATGCAATTGGTCTAATGCCCTAAGTGTTTGTATTAACGTAGCCAGTGTTACAGTTTCTCCACGTTCCAATAAACTTAAAGTAGACCGACTGATACCGGCAGCATTTGCCAAAACCTCTTGTGTCTTGTTTTGGTCCAGTCGATGGTGACTAATAAAAATTCCAATATGTTCAGCCAGCGCTTTATCGCTCATTGAATCCCAATTTGTGTATGATAAGTCAGTCATAAAGCTAATTATTTTGCGTTAGTGAATGATAATTCATACAAAAGTATGTATTTGTTTTTGTACTACAAAATACGAATGATAAATCACTCATTAAATCACAAAATAATACTTATTGAATGATATGTCATTCAATAAGTATTATAATATCCTTTTTTATGCGATTTTATATATTCAAACTTCAGAGAAAATAATTTAGTGGCAATAAGTGGCAATTTTCAGATATTATTGCAGCCAAAATATGAAAAGCTATGATTGTTCAACCCCGTCCGGGGTTGGTGTGGGAGGGTGAGTTTCATCCCCCGGTTGCGCAAGCTTAACCGAGGGTTATGCACATTTAACCCATTGGGTAGGGTGTATTGACGGATAAATAACTGAATTCCAATAGAGTAACAAGAGAGGTTCATAAACCTCCAGGTCCACGAAAACCAATTCAATTTAGAGTAGAAGCCTGTAGATCATAGAATTTACAGGCTTTCTTGTGTGCGCCGAGCATGGTGAGCAGATTTTATTCAAAAAGCATTACGATTAAATGCAGTGGATTATATAGATAAGCCTGTAAACCCAACAGAATTAGCCGATGCAATTCAAAAAGCATTTTCTGTTTCTCAGGATTCTACTTTTGACCCGAAACAGAATCATTCGGTGAAACGTTTCTGTTTGTTGACAGATATTGATGAACGAATGACAGAACCTGATGAAATTATTTATTTTGAAGCTGCCAAACGGTATTCGACGGTCTATTTTACGGATGGCACAAAGCGAACTGTCCGTCAGAATATTGTTCGCTTGTCAAATGTGTTACCAACGACTCATTTTCTGCATGTTAGCCGACAATACATAGTAAATGTTAAATACATTAAATCTATTTCGAAGAGCTTAAAGGAAATAACTCTGAAAATGAATGGCGCTTTCGAAATTAGAATTCATAAAGTTTTCCCGCAAATCATTCGCGAATTGTCAAGTAACTACAAATTGTAGGTTTTTTGAAGGATAATTATTTGTTCAATATTTTCAGATACTTACCATTGGGCTTCAGAATTTCAATCGCTGCATTTAAGTCTTTGTCGTTACGCAGCGAAAATTGAATTTCTCCCTTTTGATAATAATAGCGTTTGATAATTTCCAAGCTTAATAATTCCGATATTTCAGCTTTGTTTTCTTCAATACTTTTTGTAATATCGGGTTTCAGCTTTGCTTTAAGTGCATCAAATTCATTTTTGGCACGTTTGTCCAGCCCTTCGTATTGAGCAATGTCCAGCAATTCCTTAAAGTATTTATCGGTTTGGGTTACATAACTAAACTTTTGTTCCAGCAAATAATCGGTAAATAATTTAAACTCTTCATCCGATAATCTGAAATCAGTAGCAGATTCTATCTTGCTGTGTTTCAGCACAAATTGAGTTGCATAATTGAAATACATGTTTTGCAAATAAATATAATATGCAATATTCATTTTTCGTTCATCTTTTGTCAACGTATCGGGCACAATACCACCACCATCACGCACTTTCCTTCCGTTTCGTGTTTTAAATTCAGAAGTCAAACTATCGGGAATATGACCCACACTACCATCTTCGTTGCGGTGGCTGTAATCAATAGCCTGTATGCAACGACCGCTTGGAATATAGTATTTGGCAGTGGTCACTTTCAGATTTCCACCAAAACTAATCGGGCGAATATTTTGAACCAATCCTTTTCCAAAAGTTCGTTCGCCCACAATGACTGCACGGTCGAGATCTTGCATAGAACCTGAAACTATTTCAGATGCAGAAGCAGAGGCACGATTTGCCAAAATTACTAATTTCATATCAGGGAAAATCGGTTCAGTCGGTGTTTTATAAGTTCTATCAGCATCACTGTTTTTTCCCTTTGTCGTTACCACAGAAGTGCCTTTGGGAACGAAATATCCAACAATCTTAACGGCTTCATCAATCAGACCACCACCGTTATTTCGAATATCTAACACCAAAGATTCAATCTGGTTGGTTTTAACCATTTCGCTCACTGCATTTTTTAATTCCAATGCTGCCCTATCGGTGAATTCACTAAGCATAAGGTAACCTGTTTTGTTGGAAACAACTGCAAAATATTTAACCGGATTGACCTGAATTTTTTCGCGCACAAAAGATTTTTGAATGATTTTTTTTTCTCCGGGTCGTTTTATTTTAAGTTGAATAGTGGTGTTTGCTACCCCTTTAAGCCTGGCACTCACTTCATTTACTGTCATATCGGCTACTTTTTCTCCGTCAACTTCCAGAATGATATCCCCGGCTCGAAGACCATTCCGTTGTGCCGGCATTCCTTCATAAGGTTCGGATATGCATACCTCTTTGCCGATTTTGGTAATCATGGCACCAATACCGGCATATTCACCAGTTGTCATAAAAGTCAAATCATCGGTTTCATTTTCGGGAATATAAACAGTATACGGATCGAGCTTCTCAAGCATATTATCGATGGTAGTTTTCACCGTTTTATCATAATTCAATGTATCCACATAAAACAAATCCAATTCACGTAGGATGGAATTGAAAATGGTCAGATTTTTACTTATTTTGAAAGTCCGCTGATCGGTATTAGTAGTCGCTGAAGCGGAAAAAAGGAAAAATACAAGAAGAATTAGCGGTAGTATTGTTTTTTTAATCATATAAATAGAAGTGATAAATTAAAAATTGGTAATTGGGATTTAAATTTTCACATTTGGAGGCAAAAAGGCTGAAATATCTTTTCCATACGAAATAATATCACGAGCCACTGTTGACGAAATATAGGAGTATTTTGCTTCAGTGAAAAGTATAACAGTTTCTATCCCTGTAAGTTTACGATTGGCATCGGCGACAGTACGTTCATATTCAAAATCACCAACCGAACGTAAGCCCCTCAACACAAAATCTGCATTAACCGAAAGTGCAAAATCTACTGTCAAGCTGTTATATGAAGCCACTTTTATGCGTGGTTCATCGTTGAAAGCCTGCTGAATCATTTCTAATCGTTTTTCCAACGAAAAGAGTGTTTTTTTTGATTGATTTATTCCAATACCCACCACAATCTCATCAAAAATTGACAAGCCTCGCTGTACAATGCTATAATGTCCAATAGTAAACGGATCAAATGTTCCGGGGAAAATAGCTCGCTTCATAATGTTAAATTTTATTGTGAGTTTGTTTCTATAAATTTGAACACCCCATAATTTGCACAAAGATAAATGAATTTAACTACTTACACCGAAAATCATTCAAATATCTTCGTTTTTTTTTGATTTCAGAACAATATTTCGGCTAATTATCTATCTTTGCATTAAACTGATTATTCAATTTTTTAAACAATTCTGTAAATCATGCGGTTGAAATCCGGATTTTCTATTCTGTTAAGTTTGTTTTATTCTCAATTGGTTTTAAGTGTAGAACCCATCATTTCGTTTCCAATACCTATAAACACGGATTTTGCGGGACAAACTATTTCATTGGAACGGTACGATATGCATGAACGATTTGATCGCGAACAGACAATAATCGCCTATAATCATGCACTTAGTTTGTTGATTATCAAACGTGCAAATCGATATTTCCCGATTATCGAACCAATTTTGAAAGCAAACGGTATCCCCGATGATTTCAAGTATTTGGCCGTGGTCGAAAGTAATTTGGATTTACGGATAGTTTCTCCGGTTTTGGCTTGCGGTTTGTGGCAATTGATGCCCAAAACGGCACAACAATTCGGACTTGAAGTAACCGATGAGGTTGACGAGCGTTATCACGTTGAAAAATCTACTGTTGCTGCCTGTCAGTATTTCAAAATTGCGTATGCTCAGTATAAAAACTGGTTAATGGTAGCAGCATCATACAATGCCGGTATGGGACGAATTTCTCAGGAAAAAGAAAACCAGCAGGTAGAAGAAGCATTTGATTTGTATTTGAATCCCGAAACGAGTCGTTATATTTTCAGAATTCTTGCCATGAAGCAATTCTTGGAAAATCCAAAAATTTTTGGTTACATGATTGAACGCAATCAATTTTATCAAACAGTTGATACAAAGGATGTTGTGATAAAAGGACCAATTCCTGATTGGACTGTTTGGGCATCGCAAAATGGTATCAGTTATGCTCAATTGAAAGATTTTAACTTTTGGTTGCGTGACAAAAAACTAACGAACAAAGCTACTAAAGAATATGTTATTAAAGTACCTGATAAAAATGATTTTAAATTTAATAATAACAAAATAAAAATACATAATCCAATATGGGTTACTTTTTAATCCGTAATTAATAATTAATAATTTGAATACGTATGAAAAAGATCATTTTTTCGGCAGTATTTCTGCTCTGTTTTTCATTTAGTTATGCACAATTTAATGTGGGTATCAAAGCGGGATATAATTCTTCGCTTTCATTTAGTAATGTAAATTCCGTTTTTACCGGTGCTTATAATTTGAATAATGTTACCGGTGAAATTTGGAATGATTTTCAGGCAGGTGTTTTTGCTCGTGTGGGATTAGGAAAGATTTACATTCAACCTGAATTATTGTATGCGGTTCAAAAGAAGAATTACAAGGTTACTTTACAAGATGTTGTAAATAAGAATGTTACTTATGACAAATTACTGAGTGTAAATACAGTTGACATTCCTGTTTTGGTTGGGTATAAATTGTTGGATTTAAAGCTACTAAACTTACGGGCATTTGCCGGACCTAAGTTTAGATTAAACTCGAATTCAAGTCTCGAATTCAGCAATTTGGTAAAGCCAGCCGGAAGTTCAAGCACTTTAACGCTTGATAATTTAAAACAGGATTTTCAAAGTTCAAAAATAGGAATGGAAATTGGCGTTGGTGTTGACGTTCTGATGCTTACACTTGATGTTAGGTATAATCTGATTGGCGATATGTACAATCCAAAAGTAAATGATTTTAATTTGCCATCAAACACTTTTCTAATCTCATTAGGTTGGAAGATTTTCTAATTCCTCAGCTTTTTGGAGTATATAAAAAGCAGTTATCTTTCCATTGAAGAGATAACTGCTTTTATTGATTTTGAATAACAAGAACTCGAGTATTTTTAATCTTCTTCTTTTTTGGTTGCTTCGTATTCTTTGAGCAGTTTTTCCTGGATATCCATAGGAACCAGTTCATAGCTTGCAAATTTCATGCTGAACGAAGCGCGTCCGCCGGTAAGTGAACTCAGAGTTGTAGAATAGCTGCCTAATTCTTTCAATGGAATCTTTGCTGTTAACTTTTCAAATCCTCTCTCACTTTCCATGCCCATTATCACTGCACGTCGACCTTGTAAGTCGCTCATAACGTCGCCAAGTCTGTCTGATGGTGCCTGAACAATCACGTCGTAAATAGGTTCGAGTAGTTTTGGACCAGCATCTTTAAAAGCTTGAGCAAATGCATTACGACCAGCTAACCGGAATGAAATTTCATTGGAGTCAACGGGATGCATTTTTCCATCATACACAATCACTCGAACATCACGGGCATACGAACCGGTAAGTGGTCCTTGTTCGATGCGGTCCATAATTCCTTTCAGAATAGCCGGAACAAAACGTGCATCGATAGATCCGCCTACGATACTGTTAACAAGGACTAATTTTCCTCCCCATTCCAAATCAATGGTTTGAGTATCACGGTTACTGATTTTAAATTCCTGACCATTAAAGCGGAACATATCAGGTGCAGGCATTCCATCGTAATAAGGCTCAATAATCATATGAACTTCACCAAACTGACCTGCTCCGCCCGATTGTTTTTTGTGACGATAATCGGCACGGGCATTTTTGGTAATGGTTTCGCGATACGGAATTTTAGGCTCCTTAAATTCAATTGCAATCTTATCGTTGTGCTCAACACGCCATTTCAGAGTACGTAAATGAAATTCCCCCTGACCATATAAAATAGTCTGTTTTAGTTCTTTAGATTGTTCTACCACCCAGGTTGGATCTTCCTCGTGCATGCGTGTCAGAATTTCACTTAGTTTTTCTTCATCTGATTCAGAAACAGCTTTGATTGCCCGACGATATTTAGGTTCGGGGTATTTGATTTCTTTAAAATCGTAATCACAACCTTTTGCATTGAGAGTGTTTCCCGTGCGGGTATCTTTAAGTTTTACAGTTGCGCCGATATCACCGGCTACAATTTCATCTACTTTGGTGCGGATTTGTCCGGCAACTGAGAAAATCTGACTGATACGTTCCTTCGAACTGCGATCGATATTCACTAAATCGTCGCCTTCTTTTAATTTTCCACTCATTACTTTGAAGTATGAAACTTCACCAATATGAGGTTCAACACTTGTTTTGAATACATAAATGCTGGTTGGTCCGTTTGCATCTGGAGCAATTTGTTTGCCAGCTGCAGTTTGTGGTTTTTCTGTCTGATTCACGCTTGGAGAAACGTTTCCAACAAACTCCATCAATCTACGAACGCACATATCTTTTCCGGCACAAACACAAAAAACAGGGAACATATCGCGGTGAATCAATCCTTTGCGAATACCAATACGTAATTCATCTTCAGTCAATGACCCCTGATCGAAGAATTTTTCCATCAGTTCTTCATCGTGTTCGGCTGCTGCTTCAACAAGAATGTTATGTAAATTTTGAGCCTTTTCAATTTGATCGGTGGGTATTTCCAACACATCAGGAACTCCTCCTTCGGGTTTCCAGCGATACATTTTCATCTTCAATACATCAACTACAGCATTAAATTGTGGTCCTACACTTATCGGATATTGAATTTGAACTACTTTTCCGCCATAATTCTCTTTCAATTGTTCCAATGTACGTTCAAAATCAGCCTTTTCCTGATCAAGATGATTTGTAACAAAGATAACAGGTTTTTTAAATTTTTCGGTGTAGCGAAAATGATTGTTGGTTCCAACTTCAACCCCATATTGCGTATTGAGGAGAATTAGAGCAGTATCAGTTACGTTGAGCGACGTAACTACACCTCCAATAAAATCGTCAGAGCCGGGGCAGTCAATAAAATTTAATTTTTTTTCGAGCCATTCGGTTTGAATGATTGTTGAAAATACGGAATAACCGTATTCTTTTTCAACCGGAAAGTAATCTGAAACAGTGTTTTGAGCGGCAACTGTGCCTCTACGTTTTATAACTCCACTCTCGTAAAGCATAGCTTCTACAAGAGTGGTTTTCCCCGAGCCGGAACTACCCAGCAATGAAATGTTTTTAATTTCATTCGATTGATATACTTTCATATCCTATTAAAATATAAAGGATTAATACTAAAAAATGAACTGTTTTTTAATTTAAAAATCGAATGGCAATGTATGAAATTTACATGAAATTTGTATTTTGATTTTATATGTTCTACAACATAGTTTTTTATTTAAATCCATAAACGAACCTTTATCTACTTAACAAAAAATATTCATTAAGAAACAAGCCGTTACAATTTTTTTTGCAACGGCTTGTTCATTTCTATTTATGAAATTAAGTGTGTTATTTTCCTTGTTCTTTTGCCCAGCTATCTTTTAATGAAGCTGTTCGGTTAAAAATAAGATTGTCGGGTGTTGAATCGGGATCTACATTGAAATAACCAATACGTTGAAATTGGAAGTGATCGAATGCTTTGACGTTTTTCAATGAATTTTCGACACGGCAACCAGTCAATATTTTTAGCGATTCGGGATTTAATAGTTTGCGGAAATCACGTTCATCTGCCGATGGATTTTCAACAGTGAAAAGTCGGTCATATAATCTCACTTCTGCATGTAAACTATGTGTTGCTGATACCCAGTGGAGTGTTCCTTTTACTTTACGGTTAGCCTCGGGCATTCCACTTTTAGTCAAAGGGTCATATTCACAATAAATTTCCTCGATATTACCATTGACATCTTTTTTGTAGCCTGTACATTTTACAATAAAAGCACTTTTCAAACGCACTTCTTGACCGGGAGTCATACGGAAAAACTTCTTTGGAGCTTCTTCCATAAAATCTTCACGTTCTATGAAAATTTCTCGTGTAAAAGCAATTTTGCGCATGCCAGCTGATTCATCTTCAGGATTGTTGATAGTTTCCATCATTTCCACCTGTCCTTCAGGATAATTGCTTACAATAAGTTTTACAGGATTAAGAACTGCGTTGACTCTTATTGCGGTTTTATTCAGACTCTCACGAACTGAATGTTCTAATAATCCAATATCGTTTTGAGCTTCAAATTTAGTGTATCCGATTTTGTCGATAAAATTATGAATGGCTTCGGGCGAATAACCACGACGTCGCAATCCACAGATAGTCGGCATACGGGGGTCGTCCCACCCATTTACTAAACCTTCCTGAACGAGCTGCAACATTTTACGTTTGCTCATTACGGTGTAAGTCAGGTTTAACCGGTTAAATTCCATTTGTCGCGGACGATAATCTGAATTTTTAAACTGATCAATAAACCAGTCGTATAAGGGGCGATGAACTTCAAATTCCAGCGTACATATAGAATGTGTAACACCCTCAAAATAATCCGATTGACCATGAGCATAATCATACATTGGGTATGCTTTCCATGTCCATCCTGTGCGATGATTAGGATGCGAATTGATAACGCGGTACATCAATGGATCACGAAGATGCATATTTGATGATGTCATGTCAATTTTTGCACGTAAAACCATAGCTCCTTCAGCAATTTCACCTGTATTCATTTTTTGAAAAAGTTCCAGATTTTCTTCAATCGGGCGATTGCGGAAAGGACTTTCAGTTCCGGGAGTAGTTGGCGTCCCTTTTTGTTTGGCAATGGTTTCAGCCGATTGTTCATCAATATATGCTTTTCCTTTCTTTATCAGTTCAATAGCCAAATCCCAAAGTTGTTGAAAATAATCCGATGCATAATAAATATTTTCCCATTTATAACCCAGCCATTGAATATCTTCCTGAATAGAATCAACATATTCAACATCTTCTTTTACGGGATTAGTGTCATCAAAACGCAGGTTACAAATGCCATTATACTTCCGGGCAATCCCAAAATCCATGCAAATTGCCTTTGCATGACCAATATGCAAATAGCCATTGGGTTCAGGTGGAAAACGGGTTTGGATTCGTCCTCCGTTTTTACCATCGTTCAAATCTTGCTCCACAAACTGTTCAATAAAATTAAGCGTTTTTTTGGGAACATCATTGTTAATTGCTTCCATATTGTTGATTTATTATTATTTAAAACAAAAATCTCAAAGTGTACAAAGTACCTTTGAGAGTTTCGGCAATGAAAAAAACTTTTTAGTGTTCTCCTTTGTCGAACTACTAAAGGTTTTTTCTATTCAAAATATCCTTTAATAATTCCGCGGGGGGAATTTTTGATGAACAATAGTATTTCATCACGTTCTTTAGTAGCCGGAAGCTCTGCTTGAACGCGTTCCATGGCGTGTGAAGTATTCATTCCGGATTGATAAATATAACGATAAACATCCTGAATGTCGCGAATTTGTTCGTTCGTATAGCCACGACGTCTCAGTCCGATGGAATTAATTCCGGCATATGACAAAGGTTCGCGTCCTGCAGTTATAAACGGTGGAACATCTTTTCCAATTTTTGAACCACCTTGAATCATTACGTGCGAACCAATTCGGGTAAATTGATGAACCAAACATGCACCGCTTAAAATAGCAAAATCATCAATCTCTACTTCACCTGCCAATTGAGTTGCATTGCCCATGATAATATTATTACCCAATACACAGTCGTGTGCAACATGACAATAAGCCATTATAAGGCAATTGTCTCCTACAACCGTTTTCCCTTTTGAAGCAGTACCTCTGTTAATAGTTACATATTCGCGAATAGTTGTATTATCGCCAATTATCGCCAATGAATCTTCGCCCTTGAATTTTAAATCCTGTGGGATTGCACCTATAACGGCACCAGGGAAAATGCGACAGTTTTTTCCGATTCTAACACCTTCCAGAATGGTTACATTTGAGCCAATTTGGGTACCATCACCAATGACCACATTTTTATCAATGGTTACGAATGGTTCAATTACAACTGTTGATGCAATTTTTGCATCGGGATGAATATAGGCAAGAGGTTGTTTCATTATTATCTTTGCCCCTTAATCCCCTAAAGGGGGAATAAGAGTGTTTATGAGTTAAAATAAAGAATATCTTATTGAATATATTAATAATTTGCTGCTGTCTTTAGTCTCCCTTTACAGAAGTTTAGGGGGCTGTCTTATTTGTTTTTTACAATTTGTGCCATGAATTCAGCTTCGGCAACTATTTTTCCACCTACAAAAGCATACCCTTTCATTAAAGCTACTCCACGACGAATTTCGTCCTGCATTTCGAGATGAAAAATTAGAGTATCACCCGGAACAACCTTTTGACGAAATTTCACACTATCAATTTTAAGAAAATACGTTGAATAACGGTGAGCTTCTTCTAAATCATGTAAAACGAGTAAACCACCGGTTTGAGCCATAGCTTCAACAATCAGAACACCCGGCATAACCGGTTCTTCGGGGAAATGCCCCATAAAGAAGGTCTCGTTTACTGTAACATTTTTAACTCCTACAATCACTTTTCCACCCATTTCTATAATTTTATCAACCATCAGAAATGGCCAGCGATGTGGAAGCAGTTTTCGAATAGCATTCACATCTAAAACAGGCAGAATTGTATCATCGTATACAGGAGCTTGAATCTCCTGTTTTTTTAGTTCTTTTCGGATAATTTTAGCAACATCGGTATTGATTTTGTGACCGGGGTACGTGGCAATTACTTTGCCACGTAAAGGTTTGCCAATCAATGCTAAATCGCCAATTATATCGAGCAATTTATGTGTGGCAGGTTCGTTTGCAAAATGAATTCCACCATTCAGGTAACCCAATTTGTTTGCATCTTGCCGTGGTTGATGGAGTAGGTCAGCCAAATCATCAAAAACTTCCTGCGAAACTAATTTATCATAAATAACGATTGCATTTTTTAGATCACCACCTTTTATTAGGTTCATTTTAATTAATGGTTCAATTTCGCGAACAAAAACAAAAGTACGTGCAGATGAAATTTGTTCTATATAATGATCTAACGATGAAAGACTGGCAAATTGATTCGGTAAAACGGACGAATTAAAACCAATGTGAACATCCACACTAAATGTATCGTCGGGTAAAATGGTAATTTTTGCTCCAGTTTCAGGAATACTATATTCTATCTTTTTGCGAACAATATAATAGTCTTTTTCAATGCTTTGTTCTTCAATACCAGCTTGTTGAATTCCTTCTACAATATATTTTGCACTTCCATCGAGAATTGGAAATTCAGGTGCATCAACTTCTAACATACAATTATCTATTCCCAATGCATACAAAGCCGATAATACATGTTCGATTGTACTAACCTGCATTTCTCCTTTTTTCAAAACGGTTCCTCGAGTGGTTTCGGTCACATATTCTGCAACAGCATCCATTACGGGTTGATTTTCTAAATCAATTCGTTTAATTTTTATACCATGATTTTCGGGAGCAGGAAACAGAGTAAGTTTGATTTCCAATCCGGAATGTAAACCTTTTCCGGAAAGCGTAAAGGCTTGTTTAATAGTGTTTTGTTTCGACATGCTTTTTGTAGTTGCAAGTTAACAATGAGAAGTTTGCATTAACTTGTTTATGAATTTCTAATTGATTTTCTTTTCTAATTCATCGATCCTCTTTTGCATTGCATAAATTAGCTTTTGAAGTTCAGGCAAATTTTTATGAACAATGGCTGATTTATGAAAATTCATGAGTGGCATAACCGGCGATCCCTGTAAGGTCTGGTTTGGAACTTTTACTGAGTTTGCTACGCCGCTTTGTGCACCAAAAATAGTGCCATCGGCTATTTGTAAATGCCCTGCAAGACCAACCTGCCCAGCTAAAACGCAATTTTGTCCTAATTTAGTAGATCCTGAAATACCAGATTGGGCTGCTATGACTGTATTTGCACCCACTTCAACATTGTGAGCTATCTGAACTAAGTTATCTATCTTTACACCTCGACGAATAATTGTACTTCCCAAGGTAGCACGATCAACAATCGAATTTGATCCAATTTCAACATCATCTTCAAGAACAACATTCCCCATTTGAGGGATTTTCTTGTAGGTTCCATCACCTGTAGGAGCAAAACCAAAACCGTCAGAACCGATGACCACGCCCGAATGCAAAATGCAATTTGAGCCAATCACACAATCTTTATAAATTTTTACACCTGAATAAAAAGTTGTATTGTCGCCCACAACTACTCCATCTTCTAGGTTACAACCTGAATGAATTTTTGCATTATTCCCAACTTTAACATTCTCGCCAATACAAGCAAAGGCTGCAATATATGCATTTTCTCCAATCTCTGCACTTTTTGAAATAAATGCAAGCGTTGAAATTCCGGTCTTTTGGGGTTTGGTTTGATCAACTAAGGACATCAACTGAGCCAAAGACTGATAGGCATCATTAACACGAATAAGGGTTGCTAAAACATCTCTTTCAGGGTTGAAATCTTTGTTAACGAGAATTATACTTGCCTGACTACCATACAAATACTGGCTATACTTAGGATTTGACAAAAAACTCAATGTTCCCGGCCTTCCTTCTTCAATTTTAGAAAAATCACTTACTTTTACTAAGGGATTTCCTTGTATTTCGCCTCCTAGAAAATCTGCAATTTGTTGAGCGCTAAACTCCATATTAAAAAATTTGGTTGCAAAAGTACGAAACTATTTCCAATAATCCATAAATTCACACATTCATATTAAGAAATTGCGATACAAATAGTGAAAATTTTAATCATTAAACTGACAAAATTAAATTCTAAAATAACAATAAAAGAATTTCTCCACTTTTTTTGTCAGCACAGTGATATTCAACATGTCTGAAGCTTCAGCAATATCTTTTATTGTTCCATCTTTGTACAAGATGTTAATGTTATCATCTTGTGGGCTATATGTGTCAGTACTCACAATTTCTTCACCCATAAAATATGTCGCTTCATCACGCTTAATACACATGATTTGAGCATATTGGTTTAATTGATTCTCCTTCTTCTCCGGATTAATTGATTCTGAACCTATTTCAACTTTGAATAATCTTCTGTTTGTAAATGCTTTACACAATGTTGAAAGAATAATATCAGAATGTGTAGACCATACCTTTATGGCACAAATCAAATCGGAGTCATCTAACATTGTGAAATTATCGAGTGCTTCAGTTGAATTTATAAACTGCTTTTTGCCAATTTCATTGTAAAGAAAATAATGCAAAGCCGGTGAGGCAAAAAGCTCAACACGTTGGCTTGCTAATTCTTTAGCCCTTTTCAGAATATTTAACAACATTTGTTCTGCTGCTATCGATGTTTTATGCAAATAAACCTGCCAATACATCAACCGCCTTGCCACTAAAAACTTTTCGATGGAATAAATTCCTTTTGCTTCCACAACTAAATGATCGTTGTGTATATTTAACATTTTAATGATTCTTGCAGCACCAATAATTCCTTCGCTCACTCCTGAAAAGAAGCTATCTCGACTTAAGTAATCGAGCCGATCCATGTCTAATTGGCTTGAAACCAATTGATGTAAAAACTTTTTTGGGTAGGTATTTGTGAAAATCTCCAATGCCACATTTAATTTCCCATTCGTTTCGGCATTTATTTTTTGCATCAACATGAGTGAAATTTCTTCGTGACTAATTCCTTTCACTAAGCTATGTTCTAAACTATGCGAAAAAGGTCCATGACCAATATCGTGCAGAAGAATAGCAGCACGTACACCTTCGGATTCTGCAGTTGTAATTTCATGTCCGGCTTCGCGCAATTGGGCAATCGCTTCACCCATAAGATGCATAGCTCCCAATGAATGTTGCAGGCGAGTGTGTTGCGCTCCAGGGTATACAAACGATGTCAACCCCAATTGCTTAATACGATTCATTCGCTGAAAGTACGGATGTTGAATTAAATCATATAAAAAGTCGTTCGGAATATTGATAAATCCAAACACAGGGTCGTTGATTATTTTTCGTTTGTTAGGTTGTTTCATTTGGTTTTTATACACTTTGTAAGATATCAACCAGCCATTTCCAGCATTTTTGAGTTGAGTTAATGCTTAACCTTTCGTCGGGCGAATGAACGCCATACATTTGTGGTCCAATCGAAATCATATCCAGAAACGGATATTTTTCTAAAAAAAGACCACATTCTAAACCTGCATGAATGGCACGGATTTTTGGTTCTGAACCAAATAATTTTTTATAACTTTCTTGTGCCTTTTTCAGTATATCCGATTTCAGATTTGGTTTCCAGCCCGGATAACCGTCGCCGTGAGTGATGGTGGCATTTGTTAATGCAAAAACGGCCTCCACTTGCTGCATAATATCGTATTTCGATGATTCAACCGAGCTTCTTTGACTGGTTGTAATAAGAATTGTATTGCCTTCTTTCATTTTTACCGAAGCCAGGTTGGTTGAAGTTTCTACCAAACCCTGCATATCGCGGCTCATAGCTATTACACCATGCGGACAGGCATACAAAGTATTCAATAAAGTATCGGAAGTTTTTTTGTCTATAACTGTTTCAGGAATTGTTTCCGATTCTAGTATTAGTTTCATTTTTGTTTCTACATCACCTAGTTCAATTTCAATATCATTGACAAAATGGTTGAAAAGTACCCGTACATTCTCTTTTTCAGCCCATGGTACTAACGCAACAGCCACAGCTTCACGTGGAATGGCATTGCGCAGGTTTCCACCATTGAAGCTGTGCAGACGAAGATTCGTTTGCTTGTTCAACGACCATAAAAATCGATTTATAATTTTGTTGGCATTGCCGCGTCCTTTGTCAATATCATCGCCCGAATGACCACCAGTCAAGCCTTTAACCGAAACCGAAAAGGCAAAAAAATCAGTGGGAGTTTTTTCGATAATATAGGGCAGAGTAACTGTTGTATCGATTCCGCCGGCACAACCTACAAAAATTTCTCCATCATCTTCCGAGTCAAGATTTATCAAAACTTTGCCGGTTAAGAAATTTTGTTCCAATGCAAATGCACCGGTAAGTCCGGTTTCTTCGTCAACTGTAAAAAGACATTCCAAAGCGGGATGTTTTAGTTCGTCAGAAGCAAGTACTGCCAACATCATCGATATGCCAATGCCATTATCGGCACCCAAAGTCGTTCCGTGAGCTTTCACCCAACCGTCTTCAATATAGGTTTGTATTGCGTCAGTTTCAAAATTAAAATCGACATCGCTGTTTTTTTCGCAAACCATATCAATATGGGCTTGCAAAATGGTTGTTTTCCCATTTTCATAACCCAAACTTGCCGGTTTTGAAATCAAAACATTACCAACTTTATCAATTTTTGTGGTTAAATTGTGTTTCGTACCGAAATTCTTGAGAAATGATATCATTTTTTCCTCTTTTTTTGACGGGCGCGGAATTTGATTTATATCGTGGAAAAAACTCCATAAAGCGATTGGCTCAAGTGTTTTCATTATGTAAAAATTTTAATGTGTTGTTTGTGACAATTTGCGTAACGACAAAGATACATAAAAACGTTTGAAAGTAGGTGAATTTTAAATAGAAGTGACATTAAATTCAATAGAAACGGCAATTTCAAGAACAGAAAGTGAACCTTAATTTAAAATTATGTGACTGAATTAATCTAATCACATCGACAAAAAACGTATTCGATTTGTTTTTTTGTATTTACAAAAGAACATTAATGAAGTAAGGTTAAATATACTGAATCGAACAGGATTATTACATTTTACGTCAATTGGAATTATCAAAACATTATTAATACTAAATTTAAATGGAATTCTTGCCCAAGATATATTTTTTAAATTATATTTGCAGAGACTAATCTTGTCAGTTAATTGAAATAAATCATGGATAATTTAATAATTATAATTGCCGGTTTCTTAATTGTAGCAGGCTTAATAGGTTGTTTAATCCCAAAATTACCAGGGGTTGTATTGAGTTTTTTAGGATTAATTGTATTGCATTTTAGCACAATAGCTGAATTTTCGTCTCATTTCTTTATTCGATATGGAATTTTAGTCATAGCTGTGCAGGGACTTGATTATCTCATTCCCAATTGGGGAATAAGAAAATTTGGAGGAAGTAAAAAGGGTGTATGGGGAAGTTTAACCGGAATGCTTATCGGGTTATTTTTTGGACCTTGGGGCATTATTGTCGGGGCTATCGTAGGAGCTTTCATTGGTGAATTGTTTGCCGGAAAACAGAGTTATATTGCTATTAATCAGGCTATTAGTTCTTTTGTTTTTTTTATACTCGGAACTGTTTTTCAACTAATCGTTGCCGGATTATTTCTACAATTTTATATAGACGAACTTAGTTACGTTTTTCAATAAAGAAGCCCTGCAGTTATTGTTACGGAGTTTTTGTTAAATGTGTTTTCTTAACTGATTTTTGCTATTAGTTCATTCAACCCTAATAAGCCTTGTTCACCAGTCTTCATATTTTTAAGCATCACTTTTCCTTCCTTCATCTCGGTTTCGCCAACTATCGCCACAAAGGGAATTCTTTTGTTGTCGGCATAACTCATTTGCTTTTTCATTTTTGTTGGTTCAGGATAAATTTCGGCATTCACTCCTTCACTTCGTAACTTATTGAGCCAGGGCAGACAATATAACAATTCTTTGTCACCGAAACCAACAAAAAGAATTCTCGTGTTTTCGAGTGAAGTTTCAGGATAAAGTTCGAGTTGATTCAATACATCGTAAATACGGTCGGCACCAAACGAGATGCCTACTCCCGAAACACCTTCCATACCGAAAACACCTGTCAAATTATCGTAACGACCGCCACCGGTAATGCTACCCATTTCCACATCCAAAGCTTTCACTTCGAAAATGGCGCCGGTATAATAATTTAATCCCCGTGCTAATGTTAAATCAAGTTCAATTTTCGTCTCAACTTTCATTGTTTCACACAATCCAAAAATAGTTTCCAGTTCTGAAATGCCTTTCAAACCAACTTCCGAAGTAGCAAGCACTGTTTTCAACTGGTTCAGTTTTTCAGCGTTAGTCCCATTGAGTTTTAAAATCGGTTGAAGCTTGGCGATAGCCTCATCCGAAATTCCTTTCGAGGCAATTTCTTCGTTCACCTTTTCCAACCCGATTTTGTCCATTTTGTCAATGGCAACGGTTATATCGCTGATTTTTTCAGCTTCGCCAATAATTTCGGCAATTCCTGACAAAATTTTTCGGTTGTTTATTTTGATAGCCACGTTGATTTTTAACCGGCGATACACTTCATCCACAATCTGAATGAGTTCCAGTTCGTTCAGTAATGAGTCACTGCCCACCACATCCACATCGCACTGGTAAAACTCTCTGTATCGTCCTTTCTGAGGTCGATCAGCTCGCCAAACGGGTTGAATTTGATACCGTTTGAACGGGAAAGAAATCTTGTCGCGGTTTTGGACTACGAAACGGGCGAAGGGCACAGTCAGGTCATAACGCAAACCTTTTTCTGAAATTTTATTTGTAATTTTCGTACAGTTTCGTCCCAATAATTCTTCATCAGTTACTCCGGATATAAAATCGCCCGAATTTAACAGTTTAAACAATAATTTATCACCCTCCTCGCCGTATTTTCCCATCAAGGTGGATAGGTTTTCCATGGCAGGCGTTTCAATTTGCTGAAAACCATAGAGCCGAAACACGTCTTTTATAGTGTTGAATATATAGTTGCGATTAGCCATTTCGAGTGGTGTAAAATCACGGGTTCCTTTTGGTATAGATGGTTTTTGCATATTTTTTTGTATCAATCACAAAGTTATATTAATTTTTTTTCCAATTTCTTATTCAATTGTGGGTTTATCAAAAGAAAAAAGGCATTTCAAAATAGCTTTTGAAACGCCTTTTTTAAAGTTTTTGAAAGCCAGAATTACTTTCTGATACCCAATTCTTTGATAATTGCACGGTAGCGTGAAATATCAGTGTCTTTCAAATAATTGAGCAGACGACGACGTTTTCCTACCAAAATTACCAGAGCGCGTTCTGTACTATAATCTTTTTTGTTTGACTTCAAGTGTTCAGTCAAATGGTTAATACGGTACGAAAACAATGCTATCTGGCCTTCTGATGAGCCAGTATCAGTGTTAGACTTTCCGTGTTTTGCAAAGATTTCTTTCTTAATTTCTGATGTTAAATACATGATAACTGTTTAGAAATAACTGTTTTAAAATACAAACTTCGCAATGCACTCATCGCAAAACGACATATTTGATTTTGAGCTTGCAAAGATAAGTTTTTAATTTTGAATGACAAAGTGTTGCTGCTTGTTTTCTTTAAAAAAATCAGTCCTTTCATTGAAATTTGAATTTGGATATATTTTTTTTAGAATTCGAATAATTTACTACCTTTGCACTTCAAAAAATTGGCTCCGTAGTTCAGCTGTATAGAACGTCAGATTCCGGTTCTGAAGGTCTCGGGTTAGAATCCCGACGGGGTCACAAGGAAGTTATTCGTTTAATTGTTAAATGAGTAACTTCTTTTTATTTTATATCGCACAACATTTATTGTTTTACTCCAATATTATCTTTATTGAAAAAATCAAAAAATAATCTATAGTATTCTTAAAGCTAACAAAAAACACCTACATAATCGAATATGTAGGCGTTTTTAAATCATGCTTGTTCAGATTGAATCATTTCTTCCACAATTTGGTCATATCTTCAAGTGTTTTTCCTTTGGTTTCGGGAACCATTTTCCAAACAAACAAAGCCGACAGAACCGACATTACACCATAAAGAACATAGGTAAACGTAATGCTGAAATGTTCCAATGAAGGGAATGTGGCCGATACGATAAAGTTCGAAATCCACTGAGCTGCAACAGCAATAGCCACTGCCTTCCCACGAATGGTATTCGGAAAGATTTCCGAGATAAGTACCCAGCAAATAGGTCCCCACGACATCATAAAGGAAGCCGAATAGATTACGATAAAGATAAGCGTGCTTACACCGATAATCTGGAGATAAGCCAGCAAACCAATGGCAAACATACCAATAGCCATACCTACCGAACCAATTACCAACAATGGTTTACGTCCGAATTTATCAACCGTAAAGATAGCTACAAGGGTAAATACAATGTTGATAAAGCCCATGATAACGGTTTGATACATGGCTGCATCGTTACCAAAGCCCAGACCTTTGAAAATAGTAGGAGCGTAATAAAGTACCACGTTGATACCCACTGCCTGTTGAAATACTGACAAAAGAATACCGATAATCAATACTTTCCAACCATAAGTAAGTACTTTTTCCACTTTCTCGTGGTGAGCAGAATCTTTGATTTCCTGCAGAATTTCACTCGCTTTAATGGAACCGTTGATTTTACCCAAAATATGCAGGGCTTTTTCTTCTTTTCCCACCAATGCCAGGTGACGTGGAGTTTCGGGAACAAAGAACAACAAGAAACCAAACAAGGCAGCCGGAACCGCATTGGAAGCAAACATATAACGCCATCCTTGGGCATCAATCCATGTTTGTGGTTCGCCCTTGGTGATGAAATAGTTTACAAAATACACGATGAGCATACCAAAGATAATGGCAAACTGGTTCCACGAAACCAATTTTCCACGAATATCAGCAGGGGCAATTTCGGCAATGTACATGGGGCAAATAGCCGAGGCAAGTCCTACGCCAATACCACCTATTACACGGTAGATATTAAAAGCAATCAGGACAGGAACTGAGCCATCGCCTTTGGTGAAGAAAAACACTTCGGGGTGTGCAGCGCCAAGAGCCGACACAAAGAACATGATAGCAGCCAGTAACAATGAGTTTTTACGTCCCAATGCTTCTGCAAAGATACCTGAAACGGCACTACCCAAAATACAACCAATCAGTGCACTTGAAACCGTAGCACCGTGATAGAATGTAGCCATGCTACCAAAGGTAGCTTCATTGAGGTGGAAAACCGTTTTCAATGAATCAACAGCACCCGAAATAACGGCTGTGTCATATCCGAAAAGTAGTCCACCGATGGTGGCTACCAGCGTAATACCAAAAATATAAAATTTACTTCCTTTTTCTGTGTTCATTTTTTTTAGATTTAAAGAGCCAAGAGCCAAGAATCAAGATGAAAGACAGTTATGTTAAGTCTTTGTTCTTGGATCTTGGCTCTATTATCTTGGTTCTGATTAAATATACATATTCACAATTGCTTCGTAAAGCTCTTGTTTTCCGCTGATTTGTTTTGGTTCGCCATTGGCTTTTGCGTAAGCGTAAACATCTTCGAAAGTCAGTTTGCCTTCTTCGAATTCTTTACCTTTACCTGCATCGTAAGAAGCATAACGGTCAGAAATCATTTTCTTGTAAGGAGATTTTTCTAAGATAGCAGCTGCAGCTTCCAACGCACGAGCCATAATATCCATAGCACCTACGTGAGCAATGAAAAGGTCTTCGTTATCGGTAGAGTTACGACGGATTTTAGCGTCGAAATTAGTACCGCCACCTTGCATACCACCGCCCTGAAGCACAACCAACATAGCTTGTGTCAATTCGAAGATATCAACAGGGAATTGGTCAGTATCCCAACCGTTTTGAACATCACCGCGGTTAGCGTCGATAGCTCCCAACATACCTGCATCCACTGCACATTGCAATTCGTGCTCGAAAGTGTGACCAGCCAAAGTTGCGTGGTTTACTTCGATGTTGATTTTGAAATCATTTTCCAAACCAAATTGTTTAAGGAATCCGATAACAGTTTCAGTATCCACATCGTATTGGTGTTTCATTGGTTCCATTGGTTTTGGTTCAATCAGGAACACGCCTTTGAAACCTTTAGCACGGGCATAGTCACGAGCCATTTTCAACATAGTACCCATGTGTTGTTTTTCGCGTTTCATGTTGGTATTCAACAACGACATGTAACCTTCGCGACCTCCCCAGAATACATATGCTTTACCACCTAATTCGATAGTTGCGTCGATAGAGTTTTTGATTTGAAGCATTGCACGAGCAGCAGCGTCAAAATCAGGGTTGGTGCTTGCACCGTTCATATAACGAGCTGGTGAAAATACGTTTGCAGTACCCCACATCAATTTGATACCTGTTGCAGCTTGTTTTTCTTTGGCATAAGCAACGATAGCTTTCAGGTTAGCTTCGTATTCTTCGATAGAAGAACCTTCGCTTACTAAATCGATATCGTGGAAACAGTAGTATTCGATACCGATTTTGCTCATAAACTCAAAACCTGCATCCATTTTGTCTTTTGCAGCTTGCAATGCATCAGCAGCACCTACCCATGGGTGAACTTGTGTTCCGGGACCAAATGGATCGCCACCTTCAGCACACAATGTATGCCACCAGGCCATTGAGAATTTAAACCATTCTTTCATGGTTTTACCATACACCACTTTTTCTGCATCGTAATAACGGAATGCTAGCGGGTTTTTACTTTCTTTTCCTTCGAATTTGATTTTTTCCACTGATGGGAAATACACTTTTGTTGACATAATAATTTTAATGATTACCCCTAGCCCCTAAAGGGGGATAAGAGAAGTTAGTATTAATTGTTTAATTTTATGACCCCTAGCCCCTAAAGGGGAATAAGAGTAGTTAGTATTATTTTTGAAATTTAGCTTTCAACCACTAAATTGAATGATCGAGAATGACTTGCATAGTTCCCCTTTAGGGGCTAGGGGTTCTTATATCTTCTTCACCCATTTTTCATAAGCCACTTTCGTCGCTTCTACATTTTCAGCTTCAGGAGTTATTACCTGAATCTTTTTCAAGGTAGCAAAAGCTTCTTCGGCATCTTTATAAATTCCTGCACCTATTCCTGCACCACGTGCTGCACCTACCGAACCATCAGTATTGTACAATTCAATGGTTGCTCCGGTGATATTGGCTAACGTCTGACGAAAAATAGGGCTTAAGAATAAATTAGCATGACCTGCACGAATCGTTTTGGTTTCAATACCCATATCGTTCATAATGTCCATTCCATATTTGAACGAGAAAGCAATGCCTTCGTGAGCCGCACGAATCAGATGAGCTTTGGTTATACGGTTGAAGTTTACACCGTGAATGGAACAGTTAGGTTCCTGATTTCCCAACACGCGCTCTGCACCGTTACCAAAAGGAATAATGCTTACGCCTTCGCTACCCACCGGAATGCCGGCAGCCAGTTCGTTCATTTCGGCATAACTGACACCTTCAGGAGCTACATTATTTTTAATCCATGTATTCAGAATAGCTGTTCCGTTGATACAAAGCAATACACCAACGCGAGTTGCATCAGCTGTGTGGTTTACGTGAGCAAATGAGTTTACACGCGATTGTGGATCGTATTTAGAATCGCTGTTTACGCCATACACCACCCCCGAAGTACCACCTGTAGCAGCAATTTCTCCGGGATTCAGTACATTTAATGATAAAGCATTATTGGGTTGGTCACCTGCACGATAGGTTACCGGAGTTCCGGCAGCCAAGCCTAGTTCAGCGGCAATATCAGCTTTCAGGTTTCCTTGTTGACCAAATGTTGGAACGATTTCAGGAACTAATTTAGTATCAAACCCAAAATAATCGAACAAGAATTTAGCAGGAGCTTCTGCTTTAAAATCCCAAGCAATACCTTCCGACAAACCTGAAGCAGTTGTACGTGCATCGCCGGTCATACGCATAGCCAGATAATCGCCCGGAAGCATGTAGTATTTTGCTTTCGCAAAGTTTTCTGGTTCGTTTTCTTTTACCCAAGCCATTTTCGACAAGGTGAAATTACCCGGAGAGTTCAACAAGTGAGATAAACACTGTTCACCACCAAGCTCATTGAACGCTTTTTCGCCATAAGGCACTGCGCGGCTGTCGCACCAAATAATTGAATTACGGATAGTCTGCTGATTTTCATCAACCAGCACCAATCCGTGCATTTGGTACGAAATACCGATGGCTTTAATATCGGATGCATTCACGCCAGACTCTTCCAAGACCACTTGTGTAGCCAGTTTCAGATTTTTCCACCATATTTCGGGGTTTTGCTCGGCCCATCCGGCTTTCACCGAAATTATTTCCATTTCCTTTTTTGGAAAAAAAGCCGATGACACGCATTCGCCCGTTGTGGCATTTACCAAACTCGCCTTTACTGACGAACTGCCTAAATCATAACCTAATAGATACATGTTTTCTTATTTACAATTTATTTACTATTTCTATTTAAATTAGTCAATCAACCTAATCAACCAATTCACTAAACAACTAAGTCCTTTTTCTATCAAACTTATACAACCTCGCAGCCCTATGTGGAACGTCTTCTTCCACTTCGTCAAGCATAATCAAATAAGGCATTTGGGATACTTTCTTTTGAAAATTTCTTACATCAGATCGGGTTTGATGGACAACATCGTATAGGGTGCGAAGTTGAGAAATGGTGAACTTTTTGGGTAACAATTCGAATAACAAATGAGGTTCTAACTTCACTTGATGACGAATATGCTCCAGTCCCTTTTCAATAATTTGATTGTGATCAAAAGCAAGTTGCATTTTTGAAATTTCTTTCGCATCATACCAATTTGCAGAAGAATCAGCAGCATTAAAAACAAGTTTCCTGTTTATCTTAATTAAAGCGGTATATGCCACTGTCACAATTCTCTCGATTTTTAATTGAGTTGTGCGTTCCAGCCACAATATATCGCGTGGATTTGAAGTTCTGTTGGGATCTCCAAAACTTTGAAATTGGCTTAAATAGATGTTTTTTAGTCCGGTAAGTTCTGTTAAAACACGTGATGCTGCTTGATCCAAATCTTCATTATTCAGAATTATGCTTCCTGGAAGTTTCTTATCGTTATATAATTCGTTTTGTTCATTGATGCTTCGTTCGATAAGTAAAACTTTCAGTTTTTCACCATCAAAGCCAAATACGACACAGTCTACTGAAATATGGGGATTGTATAAATTCTGGTCTGACATAATTCATCTTCTATAAATCTGTCGACAAAAATAGATATATAATTTGTATTATTGTTCAAATAATATAATGTTATAAAACACATATTCAGTGACTTATATACTGTACAACATACAATATATAAAGATTTTTATTGTGTTTTATACAATAAGTATCTTTATTGTAATTTTGCTAAATCAAACTGGTTTAGCGTATTAAAAAATATCTTTTTATAAAAGAAATATATCGTAATATACAATAAGTATTTTGCTTTCCAAAAGGTAAACTCATATAAACTTTAACACAATTGTCTTATGAAAATCTTAAACCGTTTAAATTTAAGCAAACTTACCGCTCAATTTCAATCTGTATTTTCATAATCTAGCATTAAAAGATATATAAATAGATACAAGTGATATTGTGATTCGACACCGGGAGTTGGTTGCAAAAGGTACGCGAATGACACAGGAATTTGCTACTTTTTTAAAAGGAATATCTCGATAATGAACCCATCAGTGCAAAAAGTTTAGGCATGTACTACTTAGCTTTTTAGATATTATCCCGACTTGGAATTAACATACAATCTGGCAATGAAATCAGGAGAAATCTACCACACTGTAAAAGACAAAGGAGTTGGATTCACCGGACTTGCCAAATGGTATGATGAAGTAGAAAGGTCAGGTTTTAAATCATTTGGAACCGTGTCCCGAAGTATACAGAACAACTATCAATAAATTTTGAATTTCTTTGAAAATAGAAATACAAATGTGTCGGCTGAATCTTTTAATTCAAAAATAAAAGCCTTCAAATCACAATTCAGAGGAGTAAGAGATATTCCTTTTTTCCTTTTTAGACTTTCAAAAATATATGCTTAATTTTTTATTCCCCTCAACTTTTTGACTTGATCCATTAGTAGCCCACAACTTTTCCGATTGAGCCGTAAACAAAACAGACACCTACACAGTGAAGTGTAAGTGTCTGATTGAAAGGGTGGGCCCAACTGGGCTTGAACCAGTGACCCCCTGATTATGAGTCAGGTGCTACTAACCAACTGAGCTATAGGCCCGATTTCATAGAGATTTCTCCTTCTGAAAAGCGAATGCAAAAGTAATAAAATTTGTAATACTGCAAAAATTATTCATCTGTTTTTTTCAACAATAGTTTTTATTGCTTTGATTTTAAAATGATATCATTAAATTTTTTTTATGCTGTTTTTGTAATTTTTCCTTTTTTTGTTTATTAACTTTAAAAATAATAATTATATTTGCATCAGATTTAAAAAATATTTGAAAAACCAAATTCACAAAACGAACGGAGATACCGAAAATCCATAAGAGTAGGGAAACTTTAAAAATAATAATGGAATGGATTCACAAAAAGTAGACATGTTTATCATGGCAAATGGCAAGTTCTTTGAAAGTCACCATGTTGGTCAAATCAGAGATAGTTTAGTAAAACTTGATGACTCTAAATGGGTCGTTATTCAGACTTTACAATTTAAAGACCCAAGCACAAGTCTGATTATTTCATTGTTTGGTGGGCATTTGGGTATTGACCGCTTTGTTATCGGCGATACTGGACTTGGCATTGCAAAATTGCTGACCTGTGGTGGACTTGGAATCTGGACTATTGTTGACTGGTTTATGATTATGGGTGCAACTCGTGAAAAAAACATGGAAAAACTTCAACAGGCATTCTATTAATGGCAATTGTCAGGAAACAGTTATATCGTATTTTAATCACTTCCTGTATTGTAGGGTATGTTTGGGTTTATTTTAATCTAAAATTCGGATATTCCGAAAGCTATAAACACAGTTTTTGCTTGATGAAAAATATCACAAACGTACCTTGCCCATCGTGTGGTAGCACTCGAGCTGTAATATCATTTATTCACGGTGATTTTTTGCAATCGCTTTACTGGAATCCAATGGGATTAATTATTTTATCAATAATGATAGTTTTGCCCCCTTGGCTAATTTACGATTATGCCACACGTAAAGAATCACTATTAAACTTTTATTCCAAATTTGAAGCAATAATTCGAAGGCGAAGAGTGGCTATTGTGGCTATTGTGCTGGTTTTGTTGAATTGGATTTGGAACATTTACAAAGGATTATGATTTATCTGAAAAAGTTTTCGTACAAACCCGGTGAACACGAAGCTGAGAAAGCTTCAAACAGTTATTTAATGTCGTTAATCGCTTTTATTGCCGGATTGCCACTGCCAATAATAAACCTTATTGCCACTGTTGTTTTCTTTTTTGGAAACCGAAAAGGAACTTTCTTTGTTCGCTGGCATTGTCTACAAGCCTTACTTTCGCAGTTTACGGTTTTGGTAATGAATAGTTGTGGCTTTTGGTGGACTATTCACATTATAATGGGGTCTGTTAAAATAAGCAATCATTATATCTCCTATATTTTCACTATTCTGATATTTAATCTTGTTGAATTTGCGGCTACCATCTATACGGCTATTCAAACTCGAAAGGGACTGCATGTGGTTTGGTGGTTTTATGGCAATGTAACTAATTTGATTTGTAAGAAATAATATGAAAAAGATAATTCTGCAGTTTTCAGCTATTATTGTTGTTTTTCTGAGTATATGGTTTATAATCAATCAGATACAGTGGATGACTTTATTCAAAGTAAATGAAGTTAGTCGGACAACCGAACGAAAACTCGGTGATATGTATTGGGATATGATTGAAAAATCAGAAAAAGTCATTAAAGACAAAGATGTCAACCCGCCGATAGATACGATTTTGACGCGAATTTGCAATTCTAATCACATAAAAAAGCAAGATATCAAGATTCATATTGTTGAAAATGCAGAAGTGAACGCTTTTGCTTTACCCAATAAACATTTGGTAATTTATACTGGATTAATTAAATCGTCCGAGAATGAAAGCGAACTCAGTGGCGTTATTTGTCACGAGTTAGCACACATTGAGCTGAAACACGTGATGAAAAAGTTAATAAAAGAAGTTGGTTTGTCCGTACTGATATCGATGACAACCAACAATACCGGTGGTGAAACTATCCGACAAACAACCAAAATGCTCTCGTCGTCGGCTTACGACCGCAAATTGGAAAAAGAAGCCGACCTGAAAGCTATCGAATATCTGACCAAATCGGGAATAAACCCATTGGGATTTGCTGATTTTTTGAACCGACTTGCCGGCAAAGAACCCGATGCTCAAAAGTACTTAACATGGATCAGCACGCATCCTGATTCGAAGGAGCGTGCTGATTACATAAAACAATCGACAAAATCGCCACTCACTCTAAAACTCATTCTAACTCCAGCGAGTTGGACAAAGTTGAAAGAAAAAGCTGAAAAGCCGGATTGAAAAGTTTAAATATTCTTGATAAAAAGGGATTTGTTTCTACCTGCTGTAAATCCCATTTTATGCAAGTATTTTTGATGTGTTTTATTCTCTGTATAACACTTTATTTGTTGAATTCCCTGCTCTTTTATAAGTGAAATATTATCGGAGAAAATAAAATCACCGGGTTTTAGGTCACGATACTCTGCCGTTACAAAATCGAGTTGAACCGCAAGTTTATCATTTTCTATGGTTCCCATAAAAACTCCTGCAACTATTGCATTTCGTAACAACAGAAATGAGAAGCAGTTATCCATTTTAAGATTGGAAATATTGAAATCGGGGAAAAATTTAGTTATTTCAGCTTTGTAAAAGTCAATGAAATAGAGTAAGTACGAGTTATTTGCATCTACAGTTATTGCTTTAAATGATTCTTGAAAAGAGTACATTTTGTACAAATAATAAATATCGGCTAAGGAAATAAACAGGTTTAAAAAACCAACCGGTAACGCTCCAATAGAAAAGCCATAAAATGAAAATACTGATGCTCCAACCAGATTGTACCATCTCAGTTTTTTGATTGAACTCATTGTTAATGAAACAGCTACTACTACCGAGCCGACATATCCTATCCATTCGAGGATGAGAGGATTTAATTGCATAAATTTAATTTTTTAGTTTTATTGATATTTTAATTTTTTCAAAGGGCTGCAAAATTATGCATTTTTATTGAAATAATAATCATAAATTTGAATCAATCAAATCTTATTTTCTCTATTAATCGGCAATTCTTTAAACCTACAACCCTCCAAATGATCATTGACCATACCGGCTGCCTGCATAAATGCATAACAAATTGTTGAGCCTACAAATTTAAAACCGCGTTGTTGCAGATCTTTACTCATGGTATCAGATTCAACTGATTTTGCAGGAATTTCGGCATTGCAAGTCGGATGATTCATAAGGGTTTTACCGCCCGTAAATTGCCATATATAGCGCTCAAAAGTTACAAATTCAGCTTGCACTTGAATAAATACTTTTGCATTCTGTATTGTAGCTCTTATTTTAGCCTGATTCCTAATAATGGAAGTGTCCTGCATTAATTCCTGTATTTTTGCTTCATCAAAACGAGCGATTTTATGCACATCGAAATCGGCAAATGCGCTGCGGAAATTTTCCCGTTTATACAAAACGGTTCGCCAACTCAAGCCGGCCTGAAATGCATCGAGAACCATAAATTCAAATATTTTGCGGTCATTGTGAAGTGGAACGCCCCATTCATTGTCGTGGTAAGCTCGCATGAGGGTATCATTGCCCGGCCAGTTGCAATCGTTTGTGTAATTCATAATTTTATAATTGTAAAGCTGTTCTACGTTTAAATTGATGGAAAAGCAGTAACTTTGTGACTGTAAAATGTTATTGCAAAATTAGTATTCTTTTTTTGATTTCTAACTTTTTTAAATCATCAATCTTCGATGCCATGTCAAAATTCTCGTTCTTATTATTCATCTTGTTGATAGGTTGTTTAGCAGTTTTTGGGCAACAATATTCAGACTTTTTTATTGACAAAGCCTGTCGTGTCGATTTTCATTTTTGCGGCAATGCTTCTCAAACGGCTGTTTACTTAGATAAAATTAAGCAAGAGCCTTTTTGGGGTGGTAGAAAGTCACATCTTTCCACTGATTTGAATTTGGGAGACTTCCGGTTTAGAATACTTGACAGTATTAGCCAACGTCAAATTTACATCAACGGTTTCAGTGCACTTTTTCACGAATGGCAGGCTACTCCCGAAGCCCTGAAAACCAGCAAAAGTTTCGAGCAAACCATTCAATTCCCGTTTCCGGTTAAGGCTGTGACACTGATAATTGAAAAACGATTGGATTTGGATCATTGGCAGGAACTGTTTCGATTTGCACTTTCGCCTCGCGACAAACTGATTCAAAAAACTGTACCGAAAACTGCGCCGGTAAAAGTAATTTTAAAAACTTTAGCTCCTGAAAAAGCCATTGACATTGCCGTAATTGCTGAAGGTTACACGGCGCACGAGAGACAAAAATTTTACAAAGATGCACAACGACTGTCGGAAAATTTGCTCAGTCATGAACCTTTTACCACATTCAAAAATAGAATAAATATTTATGCCATTGCCGCTTTTTCAGCCGATTCGGGAGTTTCTATGCCCCAAAAATCGGTTTGGAAAAATACGGCAGTAAGTTCGCATTTTTTCACTTTTTACGAACCGCGTTATCTGACTACCGAAAGTTCCTTTCAGTTGCGTGATTTGGCAGCGCTTGTTCCGTATGATGCCATTTATGTGTTGGCAAATACAAAAACTTACGGTGGTGGAGGCATTTATAACTTTTACGCGCTGACGGCTGCCGACAACAAGTTGTCAACACAAGTTACGGTTCATGAATTCGGACATTCATTTGCAGGGCTTGCTGATGAATATTTTTACGACAACGATGTGTTGGATGCTACTTATGACTTAAAAAACGAACCTTGGGAACCTAATATCAGTTCGCTCGTACAATTTGACAGGAAATGGAAGGCTGAGTTACCCAAAGGCATTGCCATTCCGACACAGCTAAATGATTCGACCAAAATAAAAATAGGCGTTTTCGAAGGTGCAGGTTACTTAATCAAAGGAATGTATCGACCGTATTACGATTGTCGAATGCGAACGAATAAAGCACCTGAATTTTGTCCAGTTTGCCGACAGGCTGTGGAACGAATGATTTTATTTTTGATAGAATAAATTGTGAGCAGGTGTAGATGTTTTTGATTATTTAGACTATAAATACGATTTACAAAGTCCTGATTTTTTTTATAGTGGATATTACTGGCACTTATTTCCTTTATTAGCTGGAGTTTATCCAAACATTTCAACATCTTCTTTCGAAATTGTATTTCCACCAAGAATAATTAACCGTTCCACCATATTCCGAAGTTCACGTATATTTCCTGTCCACGAACGGGATTTTAGAAATTCAATTGATTCGTCATCAAAATTCTTGGTTTGGCGACCTTGTTCTGTGCAAATCAGTTCACAAAAATGACTTACCAGCAAAGGAATGTCATCTTTACGCTCATCGAGACAGGGAACGTGAATTGGAATGACGTTCAGGCGATGGAATAAATCTTCGCGGAAATTTCCATTTTCAATTTCCGTTTTAAGGTTTTTGTTGGTAGCTGCAAGTACGCGAACATTCACTTTGATACTTTTATCGCTGCCCACCCGGGTAAGTTCGTTTTCCTGCAATACACGCAGTACTTTTGTTTGTGCCGAAAGACTCATATCGCCAATTTCGTCGAGAAAAATAGTGCCTCCATCGGCTTGTTCAAATTTCCCGATACGTTGCTTGATAGCCGATGTAAAAGCTCCTTTTTCGTGTCCAAAAAGTTCGCTTTCAATGAGTTCTGAAGGAATTGCCGCACAATTTACTTCCACAAAAGGTGAATCAATACGATTACTGCCTTCGTAAAGTAGTCGTGCTACAATTTCTTTTCCAGTACCATTATCACCTGTAATCAAAACCCTGGCATCGGTTGGGGCAACACGTTCAATCATCATTCTCACTTTTTGAATAGCTGGTGAGTTACCAACCATTTGGTGGCGTTTAGCAATTTTCTTTTTCAGTGTTTTGGATTCGGCGACTAAATTGTTTCGTTCTAACGCATTGCGGACGGTAATTAGCAAACGATTCAGATCAATTGGTTTCTCAATAAAATCAAATGCTCCTTTTTTGATACATTCAACGGCCGTTTCGATATTTCCATGACCCGAAATCATGACAACAGGTGCCTCAATTTCGAGTTCCATCAGGTTCGAAAGTAATTCTATTCCATCCATTTCGGGCATTTTAATATCCGAAAATATCAGGTCAAAAATTGCGTTATGAGCAATTTCAAGTCCTATTTTTCCGTTTTCAGCCAGGGTTATCTGATGTTTTTCAAACTCCAGAATATCCTTTAACGTATTTCGGATGCTGCGTTCATCATCAATTACTAATATTTTTGCCATAAGCCCCTTAATCCCCTGAGGGGGAAATTTGGTTAGTGTATTTTGATAAATCTACTTTATTTTCAATGAATTAGTGTTTATTCCCCTTTTTAGGGTTTAGGTACCACTTTATATATCAAACCCGATATCCCGTCTAAAGTATTTCCCGTCGTATTGTATTTTCTGAGCATTGGCGAATGAAATGGCTAATGCTTCCTCTTTCGAATTCCCATACGAGCTGATACTCATTACACGTCCACCATTTGTAACTATTTCTTCATTTTTCAGGGTTGTTCCGGCGTGGAAAACAATACTTCCGCTTACATTCTCCAATCCTGAAATTTTATCTCCTTTTTTATATTCTTCGGGATATCCACCTGCAACCAGCATAACCGTTACTGCCGAACGTTCATCAATTTCTATCGTTTTTTCATTCAGGTTTCCGTTGGCAACTCCTTCGAGTAAATCAACGAAATCACTTTTTATTCGCAACATGACGACTTCCGTTTCTGGATCACCCATACGGGCATTGTATTCAATGGTATAGGGTTCGCCGTTTACTTTAATCAGACCAAAAAAGATAAAACCCTTGTAGTTAATTTTTTCATTGTAAAGACCTTCAACAGTCGGACGGATAATACGGTCTTCCACTTTTTGCATAAACTCTGCGTTAGCAAACGGAACCGGCGAAACAGCACCCATACCGCCTGTATTTAAACCTTTATCGCCTTCACCAATTCGCTTATAATCTTTGGCTTCGGGCAGGATTTTATAATTTTTGCCATCAGTTATCACAAAAACCGAACATTCAATGCCGGATAGAAACTCTTCAATTACCACCGTTTTGCTGGCTGCACCGAATTTTCCATCGAGCATCGATTTCAATTCTGTGATTGTTTCGTCCAGTTCAGTCAGAATCAAAACGCCTTTTCCGGCTGCCAATCCGTCTGCTTTCAACACGTAAGGCGGTTGAAGATTATTTAAGAATTCAATACCTTTATCGATATTTGCAGGTGTAACGCTCAGATATCCGGCAGTTGGAATGTTGTGACGGAACATAAATTGTTTTGAGAAGTCTTTGCTGCCTTCAAGTTGTGCACCAACTTTATCAGGACCAATAACGGGAATATGTTTTAACGTAGTATCCTCTGCAAAAAAGTTTACAACGCCTTTTACAAGCGGATCTTCGGGACCAACAACCACCATATCAATTTTATTTTCAATAACGATTTTTTTGATGCCCGGAAAATTATCTGCTGCAATCGGCAAATTTATTCCCAACTGTGCTGTGCCAGGATTGCCGGGCGCAATGAAAAGTGTTGATAATTTTGGACTTTGGGCTATTTTCCAAGCTATTGCATGCTCGCGACCGCCAGAGCCGAGGAGAAGAATATTCATTATAGTAGGGAATTGAATTTGTGCTACAAAAGTACAGAAATTGTTTGAGAGGGGCAAGAAGATTTAGTTAGTAGAGTGAAACCTCAAAAATACACAGCATCTTTGATAGTTTAATGAAAATAAATTAAAACTTTTTTGCCTGCTCTGCACTTCCAAAGGTTTGATTGAGGTGGGCTATAAAAGACGAAAGGTAGCTTGCCTCACGGCATACTACCAATCTTTGTTAACCTTAAATCTAATACTATGAAAAAATCACGTCACAAAAGTACAACAAAAAATATGCGTATGCAATTAATTTTTATAAATATTGTCCGAAAAATCTGTTTTATAACATGTTTTTGTATTTAGCGATTTATTTGTACTGAAATTTCGCATTTTTTTAAAATTGTAATTATGATAAGTTTCAACATTACTACAAAGAAACCACGAAGTGTAATATATATTACAAGTAAAAAAGAGCAAATGCTACAAATCTGATTTCAAAACACTATTTTAAAACATATTAGCTAAATAATTGATTTTTTGTTGATAATCAGATACAATATATTTGTATATTTGCCAAACATACAAATGAATGAATGGTTGAATGACTGATCTGTAAAAATAAAAATATCAATAATCTTAGTTGGATATGCATGTAAATAAATCAGAATTAAATTCAAATAGTCTACTTCCCAAATCAGAACTTGATTTAATAGAAAGCAAAGAGATATTCAGATACATATTTGATTATTCAATAATAGGTAAATCCATAACAACATTAGAAGGCAAATTGTCTGTCAACAAGGCTTTTTGCAATATACTCGGGTATACTGAATCTGAGTTAAATTCGCTCAATTGGAGGGATATAACCTTTAAGGATGATATTGAATTGAATGAACAGATTGTTAATAAAATTATCAATGGAAACCGGAAATCAGATAATTGGGAAAAGCGCTTTATTCACAAGGATGGCCACATTGTTTGGGTAAATATAAGTACCACACTTCTGAGTGACGAAAAGGGGCAGCCTCTTTATTTTATTTCGGAAATAATTGATATTTCTCAACGGAAAACAACTGAAGCCGAATTGAAGAAAAGTGAAGAAAAATTCAAGAAAGCTTTTATGACAAGTCCTGATTCCATTACTATCAATCGATTAGAAGATGGAGTGTATGTTTCTGTTAATAAGAGTTTCACACGAATAATTGGTTACACGGAGGAAGATGTGTTGGGAAAAACATCACTCGAAAAAAACATTTGGGTTAACCTTAATGACCGCCAAAAACTGCTGCTGGAAATAGAAGAAAAAGGATTTGTTGAAAATTTAATTGCTCTGTTCAGGAAAAAAAACAATGAATTAGTTTGTGGAATGGTATCGGCAAGCATTATTGAATTGGATGGAGTAAAACACATTCTGAATATAACAAGGGATATAACCGACCAAAAAAATGCAGAAAATGCATTGTTCGAAAATCGAAATTTTTTGAAAAAACTTGTTGATGAAAGTATCAGTTTGATTTCTTCAGATTTCGAAGCAGTGGATTATACTAAAATTACAGAAACTGCCCGGCAGATTTCAGGGGCTAAATATGCAGTTTTCAATCAATTTGAGTCAAATGGATTGGATTTCAAAACAGAAGCCTTTTGTGGATTGCCGGAAATTGTTAAAGAGTCTCGGAAATATTTGGGGTTTGATTTGTTGGCTAAAAAGTGGAATCATGATGCAGAACGTGCAGAAAAGATTAAAGATAAAAACTCTACTGTTTTTCCATCGTTTCATGCTTTAGTGGGGCATGTTTTACCCACTTCTGTCATATCGTTAGTTGAAAAAGTATTCAATTTAGGTGAAACGGTCGTTGTCAAAGTGGATAAAGATCAACATCATTTGGGCGATTTTACATTAATCTTTGAAAAAGGTAATACGCTGAAGAGTACGGAATTGTTAGAATTATATGCCAGTCAGGTGGCTTTGTATCTTGAGCGTATTCGTACTGAAAAAGAGCTTCGCCAAAGGGAACAAAGATATAGGGTTCTTTTTGCCGACAACCCACAACCCATGCTCGTATATGACCTCGAAACCCTGAAAATACTTGAAGTGAATCAGACAGCGGTTGACTTTTACGAATATAGTAGGGCTGAATTTTTATCCATGACTATTAAAGATATGCATCCCGAGGATGAATTGGTGCATTTTTTTTATACAATTGAAGAAACCCGACATGGTAAAAATACGGATGGAATATCATTGCATCTCAAGAAGAACGGTGAAAAAGTGTACACAAAAATTACGTCTACATCGGCACCGATATTTGGCAAAAATGCACGTCATGTCCTTATTGAGGATATTACACAGCGTTTACACGCCGAAAATGAATTGAAATCGTCAAACTCATTGCTTAATGCCACACTCGAATCGACTGCCGATGGGATATTAGTGGTTGATAATAAGGGTTTTGCTGTTATTTGTAATCAAAAGTTTGTCGATATGTGGCAAATTCCTCAACATTTGTTGGCTAAAAGAATTGATGAACTTATGTTGCGTTACGTTCAGGCACAAACAAAAAATCCCGAAAATTTTTTGTTCAGAGTTGGCTATCTGAATCAACATCCTGCATTGACAAGTGTTGATGAAATACCATTGGCAGATGGTCGGATTTTCGAGAGATACTCTGTTCCACAGCGCATTGGAGATGAAATCATTGGGCGCGTATGGTCGTTCCGCGATATCACGGAGCGTAGGATGGCTGAGGAAGAATTGAAAGTGAGCGAACTCAGGTATCGTACTTTTATTAATTCTACTCCCGATTTGGTTTTCATTAAAGATGAAGAACTCAGGCATTTGACTGTGAATAAAGCATTGTGCAATTTTTACAGGAAAAGTGAAACAGAAATTATTGGAAAAACTGATTTTGAACTTTCAGGAAATGAAATTCTTGCCGGAAACTGTCGACTTTCTGACCTGGAATCGCTGAAAACCAATGATATTGTTAAAACAGAAGAAGAAATAGACCATCAGGTTTATGAAACGATTAAATTTCCATTCGAATTTCAGAAAGGAAAAAGGGGCGTTGGTGGTTATATTCGGGATATTACACAACGTAAGCAAGCTGAAGAAAATTTGAGAGTTAAAATGGAAGAACTGCAACGTTTTCAAAATTTGACTGTTGATCGGGAAATGCGTATGATAGAACTGAAAAAAGAAATCAACGAATTAGCACTTAAATTAGGCGAAAAGGAGCGGTATGTGATTGTGGGGTAATTTCCCAGAAACTTTTCCAAAGTTTTTTAGACTTTAGAGAAGTTCGTTGAAAGAAGAACGAATAAAAGTATATAACATACGAACTATGAAAGACGAGAACGAACAGGTTGTTAAACTGTTGCTTCAAATGCAGGGATTTGACGTTTCCAAATTTGATGAAAATTTTTTAAATAAATCGAGCAAAAGCAGAGCTGTCGAAACCAACAGCCGGCCAATGGATGCATATAATCAGTTGCCAGATGGAAATACCGGAAAAGGAACTAATTTTATTCATCCTATGTCGATAAGCTACAGTGAGTTTTTTAGAAATTCAATGACCTTTTCTGCGTTAGAACGCATTGTTTTACCTGTAATTGTTCACCAAAGATTAAACTCTCAACGACCGGAGATTCGTATTTGGTCTGCAGCATGTGCTTCGGGGCAAGAATCGTATAGCATTGCAATACTGTTGAAAGAAGTAATCGGTAATAAAAATATAAATTTCCGTATTTTTGCCACCGATTTGTCGGATGAGCAAATTGAGTACGCTCACAAGGGTAATTATTCCAGCTCAGAGATAGGTTATATGAGCTTGAACCGCTTGAATCGTTGGTTTGTGAAACATGGGAACGTCTATTCGGTCAAAGATGAATTAAAAGAGCAAATTGAATTTTCGACATTCGACTTGCTGAATGATCAGTATTCTTGTCCTCCGGCCAGTATTTTTGGGGATTTTGATTTGATTTTTTGTGCGAATATTCTGTTTTATTATAAACCGGAATTTAGGACTTTTATATTGAAAAAAACAAGTAGCAGTTTGTCAAAGAATGGTTTTTTTATAACCGGAGAAACAGAGCGCGAAATACTTTTGCAGCATCATTTTCAAGAAGCATATCCGCATTCGGCAATATTTACTGTCTGAATATATCACCACTTTTCAGCCGTTTTTTCTGGACTTTGGGAAATTTGGAATTTAAAAAGAAAATAATAATACAATGAAATTAAAAGATTTAAAAATCACCGCACGCCTTTTTATAGGTTTTGCAGCAATTTTATTTTTGGTAATTTGTTTATTTACAATTGCTTACATTCAATCCGACAAAATTGCAGAGCAAACTGATCAAATTTATAATCATCCACTAAAAGTGCGACGAGCCATCGGTGCTTTGGAAAAGGATATTCTTCAAATCCGGATTGAAGTACGTGAATTGATGGTGATTAAGAATGAAACTGATAAGCAAAATTCTATAATTCAAATTGCTGCTTTTGATGCAGATGCACACAAACAGTTAGATATTTTAAAAGCTCAATATCTAGGCTCTGAGTCATATATTGATGAATTAGGACAGGCTTATATGAAATGGTTTGCAAATACGAATGAAGATGTTAAACTGATAGCCAAAGGTCAAATTCAACAAGCATTGAAAAATCTTTCAGAAGTAGTAGCAGTGGGAACATTAAGGGGCGAGATGATAAAAAAAATAAAATCGATAGATTCGTATGCCATTCAAAAAGCAGATTTTATTTGTCAAAATTCAAAGGCGTTAAATGAGAGATTAAATAAGAATTTGATTTATCTGTCTATCAGCATTTTTGTATTTATGCTACTTATCAGTTATTGGCTGGTTAGAAGTATAAGAAATCCCATCAAGGAACTTTCGGGAGTTACAAAACGCTTTGAAGCCGGTGATTTTACTGCCCGAAGTGAAGTGGATACACGAAATGAATTTGGTGAATTGTCGAAATCTTTTAATTCGATGGTCGAAAATATTCAACGCAATCTTATAATTACCGACATGACGGCAAGTTTTGCACAGTTAATGTTGGTGGAAGAACACCCCCATGCCTTTTTTAGTTCCATTCTTCCTGCTTTGGCAAATCATACTAATTCACAGATGGCAGCTGTCTATTTACTGAGCGATGATAAAAAACGGTACGAACATTTCTACTCATTCGGAATGGTAGATATGGCGCGTCAGTCTTTTGCCGTAGATAACTATGAGGGAGAATTTGGAACCGTACTGTCTACTCGTAAAATGCATATTATCAAGCGAATACCTAAAGATACGCGATTTGTTTTTCATACCGTGAGCGGAAAATTGGTGCCTCGTGAAATTATCACCATTCCCATCATTTTTGGAAATGAAATTATTGCAATTATTTCGCTGGCAAGTGTACGAGCCTATACAGATCAAACGCTGCAATTTATTGATAATACGCTATATACATTTAGTTCTCGTATTGAAGGCATATTATCGTTTCAAAAATTACAGGAATTATCAATGAAATTAGCAACTCAAAACACTGAATTGGAAGCTCAAAAGACTGAAATGGAAGCTCAATCGGTGGAATTGAAAGCCCAAAACAGAGAATTGGAAGTTCAGAAATCAATGTTAAGTGAGGCTAATGTTCTGAAAACTAATTTTTTATCGAATATGAGTCATGAGTTGAGAACACCGCTCAATTCAGTCATTGCATTGTCGGGCGTACTGAATCGTCGTCTTGCATCGAAAATTCCAGCAGAAGAATTTAGCTTTTTGGAAGTAATTGAACGGAATGGAAAACATTTACTATCACTCATAAACGACATTCTGGATATTTCGCGCATCGAATCGGGGCGTGAAGAAGTTGAAATCACGCATTTTAGTGTTGAAAACCTTATCGCTGATTTGATAACTATGATTCAACCGCAAGCGCAGCAAAAAGGAATTGAACTGTTGCAGCCAAATAATAATTACAACTGCATTATAACGAGCGATGTAACGAAATGTCGTCATATTTTACAAAATCTGATAGCGAATGCCGTGAAGTTTAAGGATACCGGAAAAGTCGAAATTTCCGTTGTGCAAAACGATGAAAAAATAGAAATTAATGTCACTGATACCGGTATTGGTATTGACAACAATCATTTAGAACATATTTTTGATGAATTCCGACAAGCCGATGGTAGTACATCGCGGCGGTATGGGGGCACAGGACTCGGGCTTGCCATTGCCAAAAAATATGCGAATCTGTTGGGTGGAACCGTTATTGTTAAAAGTGAAATTGGTGTTGGCTCTACATTTACGCTTGTGTTGCCGTTGAATTATTCAAATGAAAATCAAGCAGTGGAAGTGCATAAAAGTTATTTAAATATTAAACCTGCTGTAACTCCTGTAACAGCTCAGAATAACACTCCAAAAACTATTTTGTTGGTCGATGACAGCGAACCGGCTCTTATTCAGATGAAAGATTTTTTGAGCGAGAGCGGTTCTAATATTTTGGTAGCTCATACGGGTGAAGAGGCTTTGAATATTATTTCAAAAACCATTCCAGATGCTATGGTGTTGGATTTAATGATGCCTGGTGTAGATGGTTTCGAAGTGCTTGAATCCATTCGAAATGCGAATGAAACGGCTCAAATTCCTGTACTAATTCTTACGGCAAAACATTTGACCAAAGATGACCTGAAAAACCTCAAACGAAATAATGTACATCAGTTAGTTCAGAAAGGTGATGTAAACCGACTTGAATTACTTCAGGCAATTGCTGATTTATTTCCTCAACCTGTTAAAACAAGTCCAGTAGCAACTCTCAATCAAGCCACTTTCAAGGGGAAACCAACCATTTTGATTGTTGAAGATAATATGGATAATATGACCATGGCAAAAGCAGTTATTGCTAATAAATTTAATATCATAGAAGCTACTGATGGAAATGATGGCATTGAAAAGGCCAAAAAATATCAGCCACATCTTATCCTGATGGATATATCGTTGCCCGGAATAGATGGAATTGAGACTTTTAAAGTTATCAGACAACATGGTGAATTATCACACATTCCTGTGGTGGCATTAACAGCCAGTGCCATGACCATCGATCGTGAATTAATACTTTCACACGGTTTTGATGGTTTCTTGGCAAAACCGATTGATGAAAAACAATTTTTTAAAACAATTGATGAAGTTCTGTTTGGAAAATAGAGGGAAGTTAATGCTACTTTTCCAAAGTTTTTTAAACTCCGGGAAAGTTGAAAGTTAAAAGTTGAACGAAAAAATGGATACAGAAAATATTAAAATTCTCGCTATCGATGATAATCTCGATAATCTGATAACGATTCAAGCTCTGATTTCGGATGCTTTTCCTAATGCAAAAACGATTCTTTCTACAAGAGGAAAAGAGGGATTATTATTGGCTTCGAAAGAAAATCCGGATGTTATATTATTGGATGTCGTTATGCCCGAAATGGATGGTTTTGAAACTTGTCAAAATCTTAAAGCTGAAATTGTTACAGCCGATATCCCGATTGTGTTTGTAACCGCGCTGAAAGGCGATAAAGAAACCCGAATAAAATGTTTGGAAGTCGGTGGTGATGCTTTTCTTTCGAAACCGATTGATGAAAGTGAATTGGTGGCTCAAATTCGTGCCATGGTTAAAGTTAGACGAGCAAAGATTAATCAACTTACAGAAAACGAGAGATTAGCAAAATTAGTTGCTGAGAAAACCAGCGAATTAACGGCCATTCATACAGCTACGCTCAATATGATGGAGGATTTGCAAAAAGAAATTGAAATTCGAAAGAAGACCGAAGATGCTTTGCGCGAAAGTGAGGGAAAATTCCGCGATATGGCAAATCTATTGCCACAAGTGGTTTTTGAATTGGATTTAGAGGGGAAATTAACATATATCAATCAACAAGCATTAAATCTTTTTAGATTTACCGACGAAAATACTCTTGGCATTCATGTTTCTAATTTTTTCGTTCCTGAAGAAATAAACAGAGTACAAGAGAGCTGTAAATTAACTTTAAACGGCATTACTCCCCATAACATCGAGTATCAATTGTTGCGTAAAGATGGCACATCGTTTCCGGCTATTGTATCGTCAAATTTAATTATTAAAAATGGTAAGACTGTTGGATTAAGAGGAGTTATTACAGATATTAGTGTTCAGAAACATTCCGAGAAAGTTTTACGCGAAAATGAACTGTTTTTGAAAGAGACACAACAAATAGCACGGGTTGGTTCGTACTCTCTTGATATTATTGAAGATAAATGGTCGAGTTCGGATGTGTTAGATGCCATTTTTGGTATTGACCCTGACTTCGAAAAAACTACTTTGAGCTGGAATTCGATTATTCATCCCGATTGGCAAAAACCAATGCTCGAATATTTTATTCAAGACGTAATAGGAAAGAAGCACCGTTTTGACAAAACGTATTTAATAATCCGGCAAAACGATAAAGCCGAACGCTGGGTACACGGAGTAGGTGAATTAAGGTTTGATGCTAATAGTCAACCAATTAAGATGATTGGCTCAATCCAAGACATTACCGAAAAACAACAATCCGATGACAATATCAAACATCTTGCCCGCTTGTATGCTTTTCAGAGTCAAATCAATCAGGCTATTATCAAATCAAAAAATCGACAGGAATTGTTTGATACAATTTGTTCGGTTGCCATTGATTATGGTAACTTCAGAATGTGTTGGATTGGGATATCTAATCCTGAAACAAAGACTTTAGAGCCTATCGCAAGTGCAGGATATGTTGATGGTTATCTTGATAATTTCCGAATAACAGTAGCAGATGATAATAATGAACTTGCCAAAGGACCCACCGGTCGTGCGTTTCGGGAGAGAAAAGAAGTTTTTTGCAACAATATTTCAACAGATCCCATGATGCTACCCTGGAAACAGAATGCACTAAATCGAGGCTATTTTTCTTCATTTTCAACACCTGTCTGTATAAATGATAAACCAATCGGGACATTGACTTTGTATGCATCGGAAACGAATTTTTTTAAAGATGATGAACAAAAATTATTGATTGAAATAGCAGAAAATATTTCCTTTGCTTTAGATGTTTTTGAGACGGAGACAAAACGAAAACTTGCTGAAATATCGCTCGAAAACAGCCGGAATGAACTGAAAACTATTTACGATTTTGCACCTGTTATGATGTGCGTGTTGGACGATACTGCTAAAATTACCTTTGCAAATAAAGCCATTAATAAACTTATTACAGCACCTGTTGATCCATTTAATATGGGTCGTCCGGGCAATGTTATTGGATGCTTAAATGCCCTGACCGATCCTCGTGGATGTACATATGGTAAAAATTGCGAAAAATGTGTCCTTCGAAACGCAATTTTGGATACGATTAAAACAGGTAAAGTACATCAAAATATTGAATACAGCTCGAAATTGCAAGAGGGACAGGATACGAAGGAAATTTCGTTACTTGCTTCTACCGCGTTGATTAAGCAAGGTGACCGTAAGAGTGTTTTGCTTTGTTTTCACGATATCACACACCGAAAACATACAGAAGAAGCTTTGCGAAAAAGTGAAACCCTCTTACGCTCCATAATTGATAATTCGCCTTTTGAAATATGGGCGCGTGATGAACACAATATTGGTATACTCGAAAACAGGCAATTAATCAATAATTTTGGAACCATTCTCGGAATCCCAATCCAAACCGATCCGAGAATTAATAAAGCCGATGCCAAACGATGGGTAGAGGCAAATAGACTTGCCTATGCAGGAAAAGTTATCAACGAAGAAATAGAATATATAATTAATAATGAAAGGCATCACTTACAACAAATTATATTCCCCATCAAAGATGAAGAAATAACACTCGGTGTGGTTGGTTTTAATATTGATATAACAGAACAGAAAAAAGCAAGTATAAGTTTAAAAGAGTCACAGCAGGATTTGAAAAAATTTGCAAACCACTTGCAAACCATTCGCGAAGGAGAACGAGTAAACTTAGCTCGTGAGATTCACGATGATTTAGGGCAGATTCTTATTGCCATTAAAATTGATTTGGGATTGTTGAAAAATAGTATTAAAAAATCGTTGCCAGATAAAATTTCATCAAGTTTTATATCCAAATTTGATTCACTGGCTGCTTTGGTAGATGATACCCTTGCCTCTGCGCGTCGTATCATGACTGATCTACGACCTGAAGTGCTTGATTTGATTGGATTTGTTGAAACGGTTACTCAGTATTTAGGCGCTTTTGAAAAACGGACTAAAATAAGCTGTGAACTCCAAATTGAAGTTGAATCCACTCGGTTGACATCATCGCAGGCAGTAGCTCTGTTTCGGATTGTGCAAGAGGCCATGAATAATATTGCCAAACATGCCTTATGTAGCAAGGTGAATCTTTCGTTAACTCGAAAAAATGATAATTTGATTTTAGAAATTGTAGATAACGGTGTCGGTTTCGATTCCAACAAAGTGAGTCGAACCGATTCGTATGGGCTTATGGGTATGAAGGAACGGGTATATTTACTTGAAGGTGAGCTTATCATAAAAAGTGAAATTGGCAAAGGAACTACCATTAAAGTGATAATCCCACAAAACAAATAAATTTAGATATTGAGTCGTTTTTACTTAAACTTGATTTTTTAAATAATCAGCCATTTTCAAGGACATTCTAAGCTTAATTTTCAAAGTTTAGAATGTCCCTATTATATAAACTGCAAAGCGATTGAAGAAACAAGCAAATGATAACAATTTGAGAATAATCCCACAGTAAAAAAGCTTCCCCCAAAGCGTTTTTAATCCAATCGTAAAATATTTTTAAAAGCAGCATTGTCAATTAAAATATTATATCTATCTTTGCAACCCATTTTGGAGAAAAACCAAAGGGATAAAAATAAAGCAATTAAAGATATAAAAACAAAGTAAAATGCCTACAATTCAGCAATTAGTTAGAAAAGGAAGAGCAGAACTCATTGACAAAAGCAAATCGCCAGCACTGGATTCATGTCCACAGCGTCGAGGTGTGTGTGTTCGTGTGTACACTACAACTCCAAAAAAACCGAACTCGGCAATGCGTAAAGTTGCTCGTGTACGTTTGACTAACCAGAAAGAAGTGAATGCTTACATTCCGGGCGAAGGACACAACTTGCAGGAACACTCTATCGTAATGGTACGTGGTGGTCGTGTAAAAGACCTTCCTGGAGTACGTTATCACGTGGTTCGTGGAACTCTCGATACAGCCGGCGTAAACGGTCGTACACAGCGTCGTTCGAAATATGGAGCAAAACGTCCAAAAGCAGGAGCAGTAGCCGCTAAGGGTGCACCAGCTAAAGGCAAAAAGAAATAAACCCCTAACCCCTAAAGGGGAATAAGAGGTGAAATTCAAAAAAAGTATATTGACATACGTTCAATTCCCTTTCAAAAAGAACTAACAAAATCAAGTTTAAACACTTGTTTGCGTTTTAAGGTAGCAGATGAAAGGTTGAGTAAATGGCTCAGAGGAGTCGTTGAAGTAAGACTAAAAGCAACCAAAAAAACAAAAACGAACATTTTTAAGTAAAATGAGAAAATCGAAACCAAAAAAACGGTTGATCCTTCCTGATCCCGTTTTCAATGAATCAATGGTAACAAAATTTGTTAACCATTTGATGTATGATGGCAAGAAATCTACTGCCTTCGACATTTTCTATTCATCGCTCGAAACAGTGAAAGCTAAGCTTCCGAACGAAGAAAAATCCCCACTTGAAGTCTGGAAAAAAGCTCTCGAAAATATTACCCCGCTGGTAGAAGTAAAATCTCGTCGCGTTGGTGGTGCTACATTCCAAGTTCCTACTGAGATTCGCGCAGACCGCAAAGAATCCATTTCAATGAAAAATCTTATATTATACTCCCGTAAGCGTGGAGGACGTTCGATGGCCGATAAATTGGCTGCCGAAATCGTTGATGCCTTCAATAACCAGGGCGGTGCTTTCAAACGTAAGGAAGACATGCATCGTATGGCTGAAGCTAACCGTGCATTCGCACACTTCAGATTTTAATTGAAAGCTTATAAATAATAAGGTATAAAAAGAAATTTAAAGTAAAAAATGGCTAAAGGAGATTTAAGTTATAACAGAAATATCGGTATCATGGCGCATATCGACGCCGGAAAGACAACTACTTCCGAGCGTATTCTGTTCTACACCGGTTTGACTCACAAAATTGGTGAAGTGCATGATGGAGCAGCGACTATGGACTGGATGGAACAGGAGCAGGAACGTGGTATTACTATAACCTCTGCTGCTACAACAACATCTTGGGATTATTTAGGAGATAAATATAAAATTAATCTTATTGATACTCCGGGACACGTTGACTTTACCGTTGAGGTAGAGCGTTCATTGCGTATTCTGGATGGTGCTGTTGCAACATTCTGTGCTGTTGGTGGTGTTGAGCCTCAATCAGAAACAGTATGGCGTCAGGCCGACAAATATAATGTACCCCGTATTGGTTTTGTGAACAAAATGGACCGTTCGGGTGCAGACTTTTACGAAGTGGTTCGTCAGGTGCGTGATGTGCTTGGTGCAAAACCTTGTCCTATTCAAATTCCAATCGGAGCAGAAGAAAAGTTTAAAGGAGTTATCGATTTGGTAATTATGAAAGCTATTCTTTGGCACGACGAAAGTATGGGTGCTGAATATTCAGTAGAAGAGATTCCAGCCGACCTGTTGGCTGAAGCTGAAGAATGGAGAGATAAAATGCTCGAAGTGATTGCTGAATATGATGATGTCTTGATGGAAAAATATTTTGACGATCCTTCTACTATTACTGTAGACGAAATCAAAATTGCTATCCGTAAAGCAACACTTTCTATGGAAATCAACCCAATGATATGTGGCTCGGCTTTCAAAAACAAAGGTGTACAGACTATGCTTGATGCAGTTTGTGCTTATTTGCCAAGTCCGCTTGATACGCCTGAAACTATCGGTGTTGATCCTCGTGATCCTGAAAAACAAATTATACGTCACCCTGATGCTAAAGAACCATTGTGTGCTTTGGCATTTAAAATTGCAACTGACCCTTATGTAGGTCGTTTGTGTTTCTTCAGAGTTTACTCAGGTCAGCTACCTGCAGGTTCGTATGTATACAATACCCGCTCTGAGAAAAAAGAACGTATATCTCGTATTTTCCAAATGCACTCTAACAAGCAAAATCCTGTTGAATTGATTTCAGCCGGTGATATTGGTGCCGGAGTTGGATTTAAAGATATTCGTACCGGTGATACTTTGTGTGATGAGAATCATCCAATTACACTGGAATCTATGGACTTTCCTGCACCTGTTATCGGTATTTCTATTGAGCCTAAAACTCAAAAGGATTTGGATAAATTGGGTATGGGCTTGGCTAAACTGGCTGAAGAAGATCCAACATTTACTGTACATACACAAGAACAATCAGGGCAGACTATTATTAGTGGTATGGGTGAGCTTCACCTTGAAATTATTATTGACCGTCTGAAACGTGAGTTCAAAGTAGAATGTAACCAGGGACGTCCTCAGGTAAACTACAAAGAAGCTATTACCAAATCGGTTGAATTGCGTGAAACGTACAAGAAACAATCGGGTGGTCGTGGTAAGTTTGCCGATATAATTGTTCGCGTAGAACCAATCGACAAAGATTTCGAAGGTGGAAATCTTCAATTTGTTGATCAGGTAAAAGGTGGTAACATTCCAAAGGAATTTATTCCTTCTATTCAAAAAGGATTTGCTAACGCTATGAAAAATGGTGTATTGGCAGGTTTCCCATTGGATAGCCTGAAAGTAACTGTTATTGATGGTTCATTCCACGCTGTCGATTCCGATCAGTTGTCATTCGAAATTTGTGCTTCCCTTGCATTTAAGAGTGCTTGTGCAAAAGCTAAACCGGTTTTATTGGAGCCTATCATGAAAATGGAGGTTGTAACCCCTGAAGAAAGTATGGGTGATGTAATCGGTGACTTAAACAAACGTCGTGGACAAGTGGAAGGAATGGAATCGAGCCGTACAGGAGCTAGAATTGTTAAAGCAAAAGTTCCACTGTCTGAAACATTCGGATATGTAACAGCTTTACGTACAATTTCTTCAGGTCGTGCAACTTCTTCGATGGAATTCGACCACTATGCTGAAGTTTCTGCATCCATTGCCAAAGAAGTGGTAGCTGAAGCTAAAGGACACGTAGAACTACTATAGGCCCCTAATCCCCTAAAGGTGGGAAGTTGAGCTTAGAACATTTAATAAATTTCCAATTAGCGAATGACTCTTAATTGGATAAAATATAAAAAAAAATAATAATTAAACAAATGCTACCAAAATTCCCCCTTTAGGGGGTTAGGGGGCAGAAAATAAAAAACGACAATGAGTCAAAAAATCAGAATTAAATTAAAATCTTACGATCACAATCTGGTTGACAAATCAGCTGAAAAAATCGTAAAAACAGTAAAAGCTACCGGTGCAGTAGTAAGTGGTCCTATTCCATTGCCAACTCACAAACGTATTTTCACTGTAAACCGTGCTACTTTCGTAAACAAAAAATCACGCGAACAATTCGAACTTTGTTCTTACAAACGCCTGATTGACATTTACAGCTCAACCAGTAAAACTGTTGATGCATTAATGAAACTTGAATTGCCAAGTGGAGTAGAAGTAGAAATCAAAGTGTGACAGTTCGCACAAAGGATTCAAGATTAAATTAAAATTAAATAAACAGGCCGATCCCCCATATTGGGGTTAGGGGTCAATTAAACAACAATTGAAATGCCAGGATTATTAGGAAAAAAAATCGGAATGACATCCGTTTTCAGCGCCGACGGTAAAAATGTACCGTGCACTGTTATCGAAGCAGGTCCTTGTGTTGTTACTCAAATCAAAACTGTAGATACTGACGGTTACGAAGCTGTACAGGTAGGTTTTCAGACAAAGACTGAAAAACACACCAACAAAGCTGAAGCCGGAATTTTCAAAGCAGCCGGAGTAGCACCTCAGAGACACTTGGTTGAGTTCAAAGGATTCGAAAGTGAATTCAAATTAGGTGATGCTATCACCTGTGAAATGTTTGAAGCCGATACGTTTGTTGACGTAGTAGGAACTTCAAAAGGTAAAGGATTCCAGGGTGTTGTAAAACGTCATGGTTTCGGTGGGGTAGGACAAGCTACTCACGGTCAGCACAACCGTTTACGTGCGCCGGGTTCGTTAGGAGCTTCATCATATCCTTCACGCGTATTCAAAGGTATGCGTATGGGTGGCCGTATGGGTGGTGATCAGGTAACTATTCAAAACCTACAGGTATTAAAAGTAATTCCGGAACACAATTTGGTTCTAATCAAAGGTTCTGTACCGGGTGCTAAAGGTTCAATCGTAATCATCAATAAATAACATGGAACTGAATATAGTAAATATTAAAGGAGAAGACACAGGAAGAAAAGTATCACTTAACGATGCTATCTTCGGTATTGAGCCAAATGACCATGCTATTTATTTAGATGTGAAACAATATTTGGCTAACCAACGTCAGGGAACACACTCGTCAAAAGGCCGTAGCCAGTTGTCAGGTTCAACCCGTAAATTAGGTAAGCAAAAAGGCGGTGGCGGTGCTCGTCCGGGCGACATCAAATCTGGTGTACGTGTGGGTGGTGGTCGTATGTTTGGTCCACATCCACGTGACTATCATTTCAAACTGAATAAAAAAGTAAAACAGTTGGCACGCAGATCGGCTCTTTCTTACAAAGCATTGGAAAGCGCCATCACAGTGGTTGAAAACTTCAACTTTGAAGTGCCAAAAACGAAAGATTTCGTTGCAATGACAAAAAGTTTACAAGTTGCTGATAAAAAACCGTTAATTATTTTAGCAAATGCAAATAATAACGTATATTTGTCGGCTCGTAATTTACCAAAGGTAAATGTCGTAACTGTTTCGGAATTAAACACTTATATTGTGCTTAATGCCAAAACACTTGTGTTAACTGAAGATGCAGTTGCAGCAGTAGAACAAATTTTTAAAGCATAAGGAGACAGAAAATGGGAATTATCATAAAACCAATCGTTACAGAAAAGATGACTCAACTGGGCGACAAACTGAATCGCTATGGCTTTAGAGTTCAAAAAGATGCCAATAAAATTGAGATCAAACAAGCTGTAGAAGCTATGTATGATGTTACTGTAAATGAAGTGAATACAATGGTTGTAGCACCGAAAGTAAAAAGTCGTTTTACAAAAGGTGGCGTTATCAGCGGAAAATCATCGGCTTATAAAAAAGCTATTGTTACAGTGAAAGAAGGAGATAAAATTGATTTTTATAGCAATATTTAAACAGAAAAATGGCTGTACGTAAACTAAGACCCACAACACCGGGGCAAAGACACAAGATTATAGGTACATTCGACACAATTACTGCGAGTGCACCTGAGAAATCTCTTGTATCAGGCGGAGGAAAATCCGGAGGTCGTAACCATGATGGTAAGATGACCATGCGCTACATTGGTGGCGGACACAAGAAGAAATATAGAGTAATTGACTTTAAACGCAACAAAGACGGTGTTCCCGCAACAGTAAAATCAATTGAATACGATCCGAATCGCTCGGCACGTATCGCATTGCTTTATTATGCTGATGGGGAAAAAACATACATTCTTGCACCAAACGGATTGCAGGTTGATCAGATTGTTGTTTCCGGAGCTGAAGCTGCTCCTGAAGTAGGTAATGCATTACCATTGCAAAATATTCCATTGGGAACTATTATTCACAACATCGAATTACGTCCCGGACAAGGTGCCGCGATGGTACGCTCGGCAGGAACTTTTGCACAGTTGACTTCTCGTGAAGAGAAGTATGCCATTATCAAATTACCTTCGGGTGAAGTTCGTAAGATTCTCGGAACTTGTAAAGCAACTATCGGTAGTGTTGGAAATTCTGACCACGCACTGGAAAGATCAGGGAAAGCTGGTCGCTCACGTTGGCTTGGACGTCGTCCACGCGTTCGTGGTGTTGTAATGAATCCGGTTGATCACCCCATGGGTGGTGGTGAAGGCCGCTCTTCAGGAGGACATCCACGTTCTCGCAAAGGCTTGTTAGCTAAAGGGTACAAAACACGTGCTCCAAAGAAACAATCGAGTCAATATATTATTGAAAGAAAGAAAAAATAATCAGAAAACTAAGTAAATAATATGAGCCGTTCATTAAAAAAAGGACCATACATCTATTTGAAGCTTGAAAATAAAGTGTTAGCCATGAATGAAAGCGGTAAAAAAACCGTAATCAAAACATGGGCACGTGCTTCAATGATATCACCTGATTTTGTAGGTCACACAATTGCAGTTCACAATGGAAACAAGTTTATCCCCGTATATATTACTGAAAATATGGTAGGACACAAGTTAGGTGAATTCTCTCCAACTCGTAACTTCCGCGGTCACGGTGGTAAGAAAAAATAATCCATTGAAATTTAAAATCAGAAAAAAATAAACATTTCAAGAAAATGGGTGCAAGAAAAAAAATATCAGCCGACGCAAGAAAAGAAGAAAATAAAACTCTTTACTTTGCCAAGCTCAACGGAGTTCCAACTTCACCACGCAAAATGCGTCTTGTAGCGGACATGATTCGTGGCATGGAAGTGAATAAAGCGTTGAGTGTACTGAAGTTTTCGTCTAAAGAGGCTTCGGGAAGATTAGAAAAATTGCTGAAATCAGCTATTGCTAACTGGGAAACCAAAACAGAGCAAAAAGCCGACAATGCTAACTTATATGTAAGTGGAATTTCTGTAGATTCAGCAACTATGCTGAAACGTCTGCGCACAGCTCCTCAGGGCCGTGGATACCGCATTCGTAAGCGTTCAAACCACGTTACAATATTTGTTGATTCAAAGAATACTAACGATAATCAAAATTAATTGCTCGATGGGACAAAAAATTAATCCAATAAGTAACCGCTTAGGAATTATACGTGGTTGGGATTCAAACTGGTATGGTGGAAACAATTATGGTGATACCATTCTTGAAGACCACAAAATCAGAAAATATCTCAATGCCCGTCTGGCAAAAGCAAGTATTTCACGTATTGTTATCGAACGTACTTTGAAACTTGTAACTATCACTGTTTGTACTGCCCGTCCCGGTATTATTATCGGAAAAGGTGGTCAGGAAGTTGATAAATTGAAAGAAGAATTGAAAAAAATTACTGATAAAGAAGTTCAAATCAATATCTTTGAAGTAAAACGTCCTGAATTGGATGCAGTTATCGTTGCAAACAACGTAGCTCGTCAGGTTGAAGGAAAAATTGCTTACCGTCGTGCAACCAAGATGGCCATTCAATCTACCATGCGTATGGGAGCTGAAGGTATCAAAATCATGTGTTCAGGTCGTTTGAATGGTGCCGAGATGGCACGTTCGGAAATGTATAAAGAAGGAAGAACTCCTCTGCATACCTTGAGGGCTGATATCGATTATGCTCACGCTGAAGCATTGACCAAAGTAGGGTTAATCGGTATTAAAGTATGGATTTGCCGTGGCGAAATTTACGGTAAAAAAGACTTAGCTCCAAACTTTACTGCTTCGAAAGAAGCTTCACGCGGTGGTGATCGTTACAACAACGATCGTGGTGACCGGAAAGATCGCAATGACCGAGGAGATCGTAAAGGTGGTTTTAAAAAGAGAAAAAATTAACTGTTATAAATGAATTTGATTTAAGGAAATTATGTTACAACCTAAAAAAACAAAGTTCAGGAGACAGCAGAAGGGGCGCATGAAAGGAAATGCCCAAAGAGGTAATCAGTTGGCGTTCGGTTCTTTTGGAATTAAATCGTTAGAATCTAAATGGTTAACTGGTCGTCAAATTGAAGCCGCCCGTATTGCTGTAACTCGTTATATGCAAAGACAAGGTCAAATCTGGATTCGTGTATTTCCGGATAAACCTATCACAAAGAAACCAGCAGAAGTACGTATGGGTAAAGGTAAAGGTGCTCCGGAAGGTTTCGTGGCTCCGGTTACTCCGGGTCGTATGTTATTTGAAGTAGAAGGTGTATCTTTCGAAATTGCTAAGGAGGCATTACGTTTAGCCGCTCAAAAACTACCTGTTACTACAAAATTTGTTGTAAGACGAGATTATGATTTCACCTCTGTAAATGTATAAGGACATGAAAATAAGAGAAATAAAAGAATTAAACAACAAAGAGATTCAAGAACGTTGGGATGCTGAAAAAGAGCATTTAGTTCGTTTAAAATTGAATCATGCCATTTCTCCTCTTGATAATCCATTGCAAATCAAAGAGGTTCGTAGAACTATCGCACGTTTTGCCACTGAGTTACGTCAGAGAGAAAATAAACAATAAAATTCAGACCCTGATGGAAACAAGAAACTTAAGAAAAGAAAGAACAGGTGTCGTTTTTAGCAACAAGATGGATAAAACCATAACTATTGCTGTAAAATGGAAAGAAAAACACCCTATTTACGGAAAATTCGTAAATAAAACGAAGAAATATCATGCTCATGACGAGAAAAACGAATGCAACATTGGTGACACTGTACGCATTATGGAAACACGCCCGCTGAGTAAATTAAAAAGATGGAGATTAACTGAAATTATCGAAAGAGTTAAGTAATTATGATACAACAAGAATCAAGACTCGTAGTAGCAGATAACAGTGGAGCAAAAACTTGCCTCTGTATCCGCGTATTAGGAGGAACCAGCAAACGTTACGCTTCATTAGGCGATATTATCGTTGTTGCCGTGAAAAGTGTAATACCTTCGAGCGACATCAAAAAAGGTATCGTTTCGAAAGCCGTTATCGTACGTACGAAAAAAGAAGTTCGTCGAGCCGACGGTTCTTATATTCGTTTCGATGACAATGCCTGCGTACTATTAAACAATGCCGGTGAAATCCGTGGAAGCCGTATCTTCGGCCCTGTGGCACGCGAATTGCGTAATACAAATATGAAAATCATATCACTTGCACCGGAAGTGCTTTAATCTTCGAAAAATAAAACAGTGATGAGTAAATTACATATAAAAAAAGGTGATACCGTTTACGTAAATACCGGGGTTGACAAAGGAAAAACCGGTCGCGTGTTGGAAGTTTTGGTAACAAAGCAACGTGCAATAGTAGAAGGTGTTAATTTGGTCTCAAAGAGTACCAAACCTAACGCGAAAAGTCCTCAAGGTGGAATAATCAAGAAAGAAGCAGCTATTCACATTTCAAATTTAAACCCTGTAGAAGGTGGTAAACCTGTACGTGTTGGTCGTAAATTGAATGCAGAAGGAAAATTAGTGCGTATTTCTAAAAAATCAGGAGGAGAGATTTAAGAATGAACACAGCAAATTTTAAACAAGATTATAGAGAACGTATCGTTCCGATCTTAATGAAAGAATTTGGTTACAGCTCAGTTATGCAAGTACCAAAACTTGAGAAAATTGTTTTGAACCAGGGATTGGGAATAGCTGTTGCCGATAAAAAAATTATCGAAGTAGCTATCAACGAGATGACTACTATTACAGGTCAAAAAGCCGTTGCAACCATTTCTAAGAAAGATATTTCGAACTTCAAGTTGCGTAAAAAAATGCCTATCGGTGTTCGTGTAACTTTGCGTGGAGATCGTATGTACGAATTTTTGGAACGCCTTATACGTGTTGCTTTACCTCGTGTACGTGACTTCAAGGGTATAGAAAATAAATTGGATGGACGTGGTAATTACACACTTGGTATTACCGAGCAAATTATTTTCCCTGAAATCAACATTGATGGCATTTCCCGCATGTTGGGTATGAATATTACAATGGTAACAACTGCTGCAACCGATGAAGAAGGTTATGCATTGTTGAAAGAATTTGGATTACCATTCAAAAAAAACTAATTTAGACATACAATGGCAAAAGAATCAATGAAAGCCCGCGAGGTGAAAAGAGCCAAACTGGTTGCTAAATTCGCTATAAAACGTGAAAAATTAATAGCAGAAGGCAATTATGATGGTCTTCAGGCTTTACCAAAAAATGCATCACCAGTACGTTTGCACAATCGTTGCAAAATAACCGGTCGTCCAAAAGGATATATGCGTCAGTTTGGAATTTCACGTATTCAATTTCGCGAAATGGCATCAAACGGTTTAATCCCCGGAATCAAAAAAGCAAGCTGGTAAGCACATTTACCATTGTGTCATTTACAATTTACCATTTGTTTGGTATGTATTAAATGGTAAAATGGTAGATTATCAAATAGTAAATAATTAAATATTGTCCCGACAGTCGGGATCAATTTAAAAACAATAATATGACAGATCCAATAGCAGATTATCTTACGAGATTGCGGAATGCCATTAAGGCAAACCACCGTGTGGTGGAAGTTCCCGCTTCGAATTTGAAAAAAGAAATGACCCGGATATTGCATGAAAAAGGCTATATTCTGAACTACAAATTTGTAGAAGATGGTCCACAAGGTACTATAAAAATTGCCTTGAAGTACGATTCAGTTAATAAAGTTAACTCAATCAAAAAATTAATCCGGGTTTCAACTCCGGGTTTACGTCAATACGTTGGTCATAACGATATGCCACGCGTATTAAACGGTCTTGGTATTGCCATTCTGACTACTTCTAAAGGTGTAATGACCAACAAAGAAGCAGCTGACTTGAAAATAGGTGGTGAAGTAATTTGTTACGTTTATTAATAGGAGGATAGAAGCATGTCAAGAATAGGAAAATTACCAATTAGTGTACCTGCAGGTGTTAGTATCACCGTGCAAGATACTTTGGTTACCGTTAAAGGTCCCAAAGGAGTGTTGACTCAGGAAATTAATCCAAATATCACAGTAACAGTTGCTGATGGCGTTTGCACCGTTTCCCGTCCAAATGATGATAAACAAAATCGTGCTTTTCACGGTTTATACCGCTCGTTAATTGACAATATGGTTGTTGGTGTATCGGAAGGTTACAAAAAAACACTTGAATTAGTAGGTGTTGGATACCGTGTATCAAATCAGGGACAGGTGTTGGAATTTGCGTTAGGTTATACTCACAATATCTTTTTGAGTTTGCCCGCCGAAATCAAAATTGAAACCAAAAGTGAACGTAACCAAAATCCAATCGTTATTTTGGAAAGTTGCGACAAACAACTGATTGGTCAGGTTTGTGCAAAAATCCGTTCATTCCGCAAACCGGAACCTTACAAAGGAAAAGGTGTTAGATTCGCGGGTGAAGTACTTCGCCGCAAAGCAGGTAAATCTGCCGGTAAATAATTTACGTAAACTTGTGAAATTATGTCAACAAATTTAGAAAGAAGAACAAGAATAAAAGCACATATCCGCCACAAAGTGAGTGGAACTGCCCAAAAACCACGTATGACCGTATTCAGAAGCAATACACAGATTTACGCTCAATTAATTGACGACGTGAATAATGTAACTTTAGCTTCAGCATCATCTCTTGGTTTGAAAGAAAAAGCAACAAAAATTGAACAAGCTGCTAAAGTAGGCGCATTGGTAGCTAAAGTTGCTAAAGAAGCCGGAATTACAGAAGTGGTATTTGACCGTAACGGTTATTTGTATCACGGTAGAGTTAAACAATTAGCCGACGCTGCGCGTGAAGCTGGTCTTAAATTTTAATCGAGTATGGCAACAAATATGAATAAAGTAAAATCGACCAACGATTTGGAATTGAAAGACAGA
>Ga0214228_1000017_pt1 | contig 58869 bp, 47 predicted proteins | sample TroBogypolimnion_21_FD_153066 | JGI IMG/M metagenome (GOLD analysis project Ga0214228, IMG submission 153066) | Freshwater microbial communities from Trout Bog Lake, WI - 05NOV2007 hypolimnion | ecosystem: Environmental > Aquatic > Freshwater > Lake > Hypolimnion/Profundal zone | place: Trout... | reverse complement strand
GAGAATTAAAAATTTGAGTTGCATAATTTGTATTTTTGATTTCGGGTACAAAATTAAAGACACAACAATAGCTGTGCAATTCAAAATAGGTTGAATTGACAAAAGGAAGGTTGAATTGAACAGAATTTATTGGGGAATTTCAATCCATTCTAAAAATGGACTGACTTTAAGGCGGCTAACGATAGCTTTTTCAGGAAGTGAAACATTTAAATGAACCACGACTTTGCGGTTAAAATAAGGTTCAATGTCTTTTATTGCAGTGCGTGAAACAATCATTTGGCGATTAATGCGAAAGAAATTTTTCGTAGAAACGGCTTGTTCAATTTGCTCCAGCGTTTTAGCGATCTGATACTTTTCTCCTTTGAAATTCAACAGTGAAACCATTTCATTTTCGAGCCACACAAAGGCAATATCTGAAACCGAAAGAGGAATCATTTTTTCACGATAACGAACCAGAAAACTTGTTTGCAAAACCGGTTCAGGGTATAAAAGATTTTTAAATACAGCGGAATCGAAAGTTGTAGTTGAGAAGTTCGCTTTCAGCAGTTCCACTTTGGAAAATGCCTGCTCAATATCTTCTTCCTTAAATGGTTTCAGGATATAATCGATACCGTTATTTTTGAATGCTTTGAGGGTATAATCATCATAAGCCGTACAGAATACCACTGGAATAGTTATCTGCACCTGATTAAAAATCTCGAAACTTAGACCATCAGCCAACTGAATATCCATGAAAATCAAATCCAGTTTTGACTGATTTTTAAACAGATACACCACCGATTCTTCAATGCTTTCGCACACATTTACAACCAAGCGTTCCCCATGAGTTTCAATCATATCGCGAAGCAATACGGCTGTTTTCTTTTCATCTTCAATGATTAATATGTTCATTTTAAAAGAGTTTCAAGGTGGTACTATAATGTGTTTCGGTTTGCTCAATTTGAATTCCATCGGTCATTCCAAGTAATTCATACCTAGTTTTCAAATTTTCAGTTCCCAGACCAAATGAGTTGTCAGAAGTGTTTTTCGGTTGGTAATTGTTTGAAACTATTATGATTGACGCTTCAGGTTGAAATATTTGAATTTTCAACGGGTGTGCTTCCGAAACAATGTTGTGTTTTATACAATTTTCGACCAATAATTGCAATGCAAAAGCCGGCAGGCTGTATTGCAATGATTCATTATTGATTGTAATTTCCACGGATAAAGCATTTTCGTGTCTCAATTTTAATAAATAAATATATGCTTTCAAAAATTCCAGTTCTTCACCAAGCGTTACTACAGCCGATTCACGTTTTTGAAGTATTTGACGATAGACATCGGATAGTTTTAATATATATTCTTCTGACTGCGAGTCATTATTCCGTACCATCGATCTCAATGTGCTCAAGCTATTAAACAAAAAATGCGGATTTACTTGTTGCCGAAGTTGATTGAGTTGCGCTTTCAGGTTTTCCGACTGTAGCGAGATATTTTCTACCCTGAATTTTTCACGCTCTTTGGCAGACCGAAGACTCTGAATAATTGCAATATAAAGTATGGTGCCAAGTAATAGTCTCAAACCAATTATCCATTGCCAGTGATTATCCGGCAGTTTTATGATTGGCCGAAGATATAAATGAGAAATAGTGGAGAAAACAATAATCAATGCAGCACTAATACTCACAATTGCAAACCATCGATTTATTGGATTTGAAATATCTATCAGTTTTTCAAGTACTTTCCAGAGCAAAATCAAAAATAAAGTGGCTGAGAGCCAGGTGCTAAGAACCGAATACCATTCATAATCAGTTTCAAAAGAGCTATTGCTCAGAATATTAATTCCGGGTAATACCAGCGAAATGATATAGGGCAAGTATTTTTCTATTTTGGTCATAATCAAAAATCTATCTCAAACTTAGGCGTAAAGTTATGTTTTTTAATGAAGTAGAAAAAGAATTGTATATTTTAAAGCCTTATTGATTCTTCTCGTTTCTTTGAAATAATTACAATGGCAATACTTTAAATAATTTCGGAAAATGGGGAAAATGGGGAAACTGGATATTTTGAGTATTTGCTTTTTCTCCTTTTTCCTCTAAATCCCCAATATCCTCACTTTTGAGGATTGGGGAAATAATGAGGAAATTTGAAGCCGAATGTTTCAATATCTATTCCATTTGTGCAATTATTGTGCAATCACAGTGCAATTTGTGCAATTATTGTGCAATTAACTCATAGAAACTCCCTGCTCCATAACCCTTATTAGTCAGTAAATTATGATTATTTTCAATCTCTTTTAATTCTGCGCTGGCTGTATTACGAGAACAATCATTGATTTTTTGGTATTCTCCATTAGTAATCCGTCCATGTTCTTTCACATACAACACCGCTTTTATCTGCCTATCGCTCAATCCTAACCCGCTCAAATCCTCCTTGTTGTAAATATCTTTGCGAAAAACTGTCCAAAAATCATTGCCTTTGCAAGAAAGTTGAGGTAGCGGAATTTTGGCTTCAAGACATAAATTTCTCATTTTATCCATTCCACGACCCCATGATTCCACATAACCGCTGCGGAAGAAAGCGGTAGCAATATCAGGATTGCGAGGTTGAGAAGAATGTTTATTGAGTAAATCTTCAATAGTCCAGCTTTCCGGTAGTTGCCCGTAATTCCAAATCATAATCTTGTCTGGATAGACGCTGATTTGAATCGGATATGGGCCTGTATAATCTTTGTGTGCAACGGCATTGAGTAAGGCTTCCCGCAAAGCATCTTTTGGATATTCATACGTTTCAACCCGTGTTAGACCTTCATACGAAATCATTGCCTTAGTGTATTTTGTTAGCAGAAGATCCATTGTTTTTTCGACCTGTTCAAAAAGATTGCCGTGGATTTCGTCCTGAAATAATAAATCGCTGTCGGTACGGAAAAAGCCTATTTTGATATACGCACCCGAAACATATTTTTCAGGGTCGGGGTGGAAAAGCAAGAGCGCAGCTCTTTTCAAATAACCGTTATCTGTTAGTTTCAGGTTATTCAGCAACACTTCGTTTGTGTCTGTGAGCACATCTTCATCAAGTCGTTTGCTTTTAAGTCCTCTCTTGCGGAAAAATTCAAAAGTTTCTGGTTTTAAATCGGCAACCGTAACATTCGGAATCGATACACCATCCCAATGTTTGCCCTGCTTTTGTAGCAAGAATTTATCTAATGCCGCTCCTTTGAGTTCTTGTTTAGTTGAGCCACTGCGGAAATGATACTCACCTTTGTAGTTTACCGGATTAGGGTGTGAATCAACAATGATTTCGATATAATCTCCTTGTTCGGTTTGGTGCAAGTTTACCGGAGCAACGATTCCCAAAATGGTAGTTATCTTGTTGGGCAGTTCTTCCAACAGTTTCTTGGCATCTTTCACACCTACCACATTGCCGTTATCATCTTTACCAATATAGAGCGTACCACCCTGTGCATTGGCAAAACCGCATATCCATTTCAAGTATTCGTCTTTCCAAATGGATTTGTATTCTATGTTTTGAGTTTCGGACATATATTTTGATTATTTATAAACGTATTCTTAAATACTTTTACCAGCAATTCTTTATATCATCTAAAGTGTTAGCTTTTCCTCTATCATCAAATTGAGAAAATGCTTTAAATTGAATACATTTTATATTTTGCTTGCATTGAATTTCTACATTTACATCCACACAAGCCAAAACCTTTTGCGATAAATCAACTTGATTGTTCTCTTTTTCAGCCTCTTCTTTAATCAACTCATTACCTGCTTCATTAAGATTAATTATACTTGTATAGATATTGAATGTATCATCTATTTTGCTCAAATGATACTTTCCCTCAAATTGAGCATCTACTTCTTTAAAAATCAGATTGGGCAGATCCTCTTTCTTTAAAACAAAAAGTGATTGGCTGACTAAATCATTCATATAACTGTTTATCTCTATGATTTCTAACTCACCATAGTACCACTTTTCTTTATTTTTTTTCAGTCCATCAATTTGTAAATGTGAGAAATAGTCAATATTTAATCCAACTGAAATAAGCACAAAATTCTCTGAATCAATACCTATTCTATTAATGCCAACAAATAAATCCTTCTCAACCATTAAATATTTTTGTGGAAATATCAAGATAAATGTATTCAATGAATAATATTGAAATTGCATAGCAACCGCTTCTGCGGTAATAGAATCGGTGTTTACATAGCCAACATCTTGATTGTCGCTAAAAGCCGTTTTATCTAAAATATAATGCTGTCCTCCTATATAATAACTCTTGTAATCATCACCTATTTGAGTATTGCTGAAAATATTTGAGTATTGCTGAAAAACAGGTCTTAAATGTTTTATTGTTTTGCCTTGAAATTCTTTTTCTTTATCTGGAGCGACAGGCTGTTCTGCTTTTATTGTATTGAAATTTTCCTCAATTTCTTTTTTGAAATCCTCTATCAATACAGCTGGCTTAATTTTATTGTTTTCTTCAAACCAATTAGGATTACTAAATTGGTCTAAGCCTAATTTTATTAAAACTTCAGACTGATTGAGATAGTCATTTACAAAATACTCCAAACTTCCTAATTCATCTTTCCAATGGTTTAGTTCAGATAAACTTTTTGGGGCTTTAGGCATTGTCAACAGATTGGAATTTACATAATACTCAAAAAGAGTATATTGACGAATAAACAAAACAGCTAAGTATCGCTTAATCCACATTCTAATTACATTATCAGAATTCACTCCATACACATCAGGAAACCAATACCTTTGTTCGTAATAAACAGGATTTATATATTCCTTCCAATCAATTTGCATATATCGATCAATAATTTCCTGCATTCTTTCCGGAACAAGTACATACTTAGGTGGCTGTGAATGAGTAAAACGTATTAACTCTCTAATTATATTATATTTTTGTTTGTACATCAACAATCCGCCCAATACATAATGAAACTCTAGAAAGTCTTTTCGCTCATTATCTCGTTTGTCAATTTCGGCTTGATTTGTTATAACCCTATATGTTGAATCATAGACAGGATAAATTGTTGGCATAAACAGACTGAATAATTGGTGCGCCTTTCTCCAATATGCTATAACAAATTCATCTTTATCATTTAAAATTGATTGCACTATAAGTCGCCAAAGAAAATTATACGTTTTAGGACTTATTACGGTTTTCTGGTGTTGATCCAAAAATAGTTCAAATAACGTACTATCATTAAACAATGAAAGTGTTTTTCTTTTTCTGTTACAAAGTAATTCATTTGCTTCAAAAATAGTATCATAAAATTCTTGTGGATATTCAATAATCTGCCCTTCTTTCCCTTTACGAAATATTATGAAAGCTTCATAGTAAAATTCCAATAAAGCTCTTGCTAACGGCTCGTCTGCCTTGTTGATAGAATAAAATAGTATCTTCGAGATTGCTTCAAAATACTGAGTTCTTTTGTAAAGTTTATTAGTTCTGTTATACTTATTAATAAGGCGATTGATAAGCTTTTCTGGAACATAGTAAATGTATGTAAGATAGACAATTAAGAATGTCATTATGATTAGCAAAATAACACTGACTGTTAATAAAATCAAAGCAGAATTATCAATAAACCAACCACAATTCATTAACGGAGAAAATGGAGTAAATTGAAATAACCATACAACATAGCTTAAAACTGCACTAACTAAAATCCACAAAAACCATATACAAATCCAATCTTTTCTGAATGTTTCAATCAATTTAGTTGAGTCATATTTATCATCTATCCGGCTGATAGTTTGAATAAGCAATGGGAATCCTAATGCAAAGATTGCAATAATCATAGGGATTAATGCAACGCTTATAATATCTGGATAATCTAATAAAATATTTTTCATTTATTCTGTTTAAAAGAATCTATTACTATCACTTCAAATAATAAAATAAACCTAATGTTATTCCAATTCTGTAAAACCGTTCTTTTTCAAGAGTTCCAGATTTTTCTTGCAACCCCAAGCTAAACGACTATCTAATTGACGGCTTCCTAATGCAATTTCATTCATTACAGCCCATTGCCAACCTTTAAGAATTTTGCGGCGTTTATCCCAATCAGCCATTTTCTTTATCAGTTCAACAGTAATTCCGAGATCGGTATCGCTTGTTTCTGTTGCTGTATTTTCGACTTTGGTCTGTTCTGTAAGTTCATCTGCCTCAGCAAGCAAATCAATATTATGTTCACATACAATATCGAATACAGCCATTGCCTTTGTGCGGTCAGAATCTACTATTCTCTGATTGTTTTTCACCTTGAAAGCCATATTAAAGGCTGTTGACTGCTGATTGATTGAAAGTAAATCAGTATTTTTTCCCCATGTTTCTATTTTTTTCCATAAGGTAAATGGAATTGACCTTATTATGGATTCTTCGTGTTGAGCATCGCTGGCTGAATCTTCCGTTTCTTCAATAATATTTCGTTTTGGTGGATTTTTTATATCAATCAAATCGGCTTGAATATCTGAAATATCAACGTTCCAAGAATTATTTTTCACCATATCCCAACATTCTTCCTTTTTAGCCCATTCGATAAAATGAGACACAGGTGACTTGTCGAGGATAAATTGGTTTACCTGTTTCATCAATTCATATATAAAATCGGAAAGTTCAACGGATATTTGTTGATTCCGCCATATTTTATACACATCCAACTTGTTATTGGTAATAAGGTTTAGCAATGAAATGGTATATGGGACAACTACCACCCTCATTTCACCAATACTTGCGGGCTTTACACCGTAACGTTTTTCGGCTGTTTTGAAAAGAATACATTTTGCAATGGAGTCTTCAAAATATACATTGTTGATTTTCTTGATATTATCGGGTAAATTATTATTGATAAATTGGGCATAATTTTTTTCATTACCACGCACAACAATATGTGGACTTATTGCTAATTTACGACCATCATAAACTTCCTGATAGGCATTAATATATTTTGCAAGTTCTACTTTTGTGATAACCTGATTTTTTGGATATTTTAAATCAAATACCTTTTGTCTAGAATCTGTGAACCCTTCCTTAGATCGTAAATTCTTAAACTGACCTCTTGCACGTTCAAAGAACCAGCAAGTCTGGATATTATTCGATTGAGTAATAGGAGACAATATAAACCGCGAAACCTTTTCGTATGCTACTAAATGAGCATTGTTGGCACTAAAATCAGCTTCGTTTACTTTGTTTTGAGTATTGGCAAACCGAGAAATGTCCGAAACTATTTTATCAAATTCATCTTGTTTTTTTATAACAGACAATTTCATTTGTACAAAAACATTTGATATATCTGCTTTGTCTTTTTTAAATGTATGAAAAATAGAAGCAGTTGTTTGACCACCGTTTACAATTTGTAAATTACGAATGTATTTTATATGTTTTCCGGAAGCATCCAATTCTATATGATCAGCTGTAGCGGTAATTCCATTGTTATATGCCAAAAACATATGAGGACTACCAGTAATAGTTGCACGAATTCCTTTATTAATTTTACCGACAAACTGAAGGAATGAACGCACATTTTGTTGTAAAAGCCGTGCCCCATATCTATCATATAAATTTGAAAGTACTAAGCCTGGAACAATCGCAACATAAGCCTCATAATCATCATTTTCAATGGGTGCTTTCAGACAAGGAACACTAAGAATATCATTTGAAAAGTCCAGTTCAATTGCCGACTGCGAACTTGAAGATATTTCATACAATCGATTAATATCTTTGACGCTGTAATATATTTTAATCCCAGAAATTTCTTTGTTGGCTGGAATATCTCCTTTGTATTCCCCATTAGTCAATATTATAGCATTGACACGAACTAAGTTATCCCGCAATTCCTTATACTCGGCCAAAGAAAATGCAAATTGAAAAATCGGAGAAGATTCTTCAATTTGATTTACAAAGTCTTTATAAAATGCTGTTCTGAAAAAATTTGTAATACGTTTTTCTGCTTGGTCAATATCCGCTTTTGGAACACGGGAAATTTTTTCTTCATCATAGAAAAGTGAAATAAACAAGTCAACGGTTTCGTAGTTATCCGAAATCGCATATCCATTAATTTTCAACTGTTTTGGTGTACCCAACCACTTTTCTTCATAAGCTTCGCAGGCATTTTCTGTTTCGCCAGTTTCGGCAAGAAGATTAATAGCATATTGAGTAAACAAAGGCTCGTACATACCTCCATCTTCTACGGCTTGAGCCTCACTTTTTATATCCTGTAAAATGGAGTTGTAAAATTTTTCTACTTCAGTCATGATAAAGACAAGGTTTTGAATAATTGGGATTCAGGAATTAAAAACTTATCACATTGAGACAATACAATCGTATATTTGACATCACCTACTCCATTACGAATTTCATTTTCCTTAATTCGAGGGAAGTCGTCCTTTACCAGATAAATATTTTCATCACGTTTTGCATAGCAACGTTCTTCATACAAATGTGCATGTATTTCTAAATAGCCACCTTCAAGTAATTTTGTGTTGAAGGAATTCAACGCAAAAGAATTTTCTGTAAGCAAATTTCTAATTGCTTGAACTTTCTGATTCAGATTCTCACCATTACCCTTGGAGGTTTCCAATGACAAATGGTAAAGAAATAAACAATCCATCAGCGTGTCATCTAACTGGCGTTCACTACTGATTGAAACCTTCTGGTGATTATTACCAGCCGTTGTTTTAACTTCAACTGCCCAATTTCCATACTGAAAGTCTCTAATTTCTTTGTCAAGTCCTACCCAAGTATTTATTACTTGGCTTGGATTTTTAGATTTAATTATAAATTTTTGCAAGAAAGTGAGTTCGCCATATAAACCTTGTTGTTCGGCTGGCAGCAAACCACCATTCCGCATCCGGTCAAATAGTGTACGCCATTTTTCCAACTGATTGACGACTATTCTTACTATCTTTTTTTCTTCGGTGTGTTCCGATATTTTGTGAATCAAATCGCTGCATAGTACTGAGAAAACATCTCTGCTCTGATATTGTAATAGGTTAATAAACAGCAGATTTTTATTAGGAAAAGTACTGTCTGGCAATGAGTAAACGCTTAAATCGCGAAGATTTGAAAAGGGGGAAATATCAACACTAATACTTTTATCAAAAGCTATTGCAACACCGCAATATTTCTCTGGGCATTGAAAGGTAGCATAAACATAGATTTCCTCGTTTTCGAGCTGGATAAGCCTTTTGAACAATCCTTTTTCATTGGATTGAGCAATATTGTCCCATAGTTCAAGGAGTGAATTAGTCATTGTAGTAATCATCGGCATCAGTACTTTGGTTATAGTAATTTTCGCTTTCAATAAACTCTTCAATCAAAGAGTTATTTATAGCGTATTCAATAACTGCATTATTCATATTATTACTCATTGGAAATGCAATAGCAAATCCAATAATAGCATCGTCATTAACTGTAAAACCTCTATCAATTTCAATCTCAGTACGTTCTTCATTAAGAATGTTTGCACCCTTAGGATTAAGAGGGTAAATAATCAATAAAGGATTGTACGGCGACCTATATCGTCTTTCACTTTTACGGACAATCTCTGGTTTTGGATAACTCTTAGTCCATTTAGAGTCTTCGGTTTTTGACTCTAGTAGTGCTAAATCCAACGTATCAGGGTCTAAATCTACGAATTCGTCTCTCTGATTACCGACAATGTGATTCTTCCTGATTAAATATGTTTGCAGGTCTGATTTACGGTCTGCATTACGAGTAAAGCAAGCCGCTCTAATTCCATTGGATAACTCAAAAAACTTTTCATTTTCATCTCTATTGTTTTTCAGACAAACGCGCCAAGACGAAAGTTCACCAAAAGAGGAATTCATCTTTTTTATGTAATTCAAAATCAACGTAAGGTTTACTTTTTTCAAGTCTTCAGCTACTTTGAATTTCGCAAAGAAATCACAAATATCATCCGGTGAAACATTACTCCAAAGAGAATCTCCTTGATTAACTGGCAAAGGATTTCCAAGGTTTTCCAAAAAGTTTTGAGTGGATATAAGATTTCGGTGTATTACATTCTTATCCAAAGGGAGTTGATAAGTTTCGACCAAGCGACCCGCCCAAGATAATTGAACGGTATCGGCATTACGCATTTTTGATACCGCTGTAATTTGGAGTTGTTCAGGGGCAGTTCTTACTTTTAATGCATAACTGTCAGGTGTTGCATTTGCTCTCGCTAAGGCATCAAATTCAGCTCTTAGTTCTTCGTTGGCTAAAGTTATATGACAGAACCATTTATTTAGCTCTGGACTAGTGAATAATCGACATAAATCAACATATCCAGGACGATAACCAAACCAACGTCCCATTTGCATAAGAGTATCATACATTTTTGAAGCTCGGAGATAATAACTGACAGATAGACCTTCTAACGTTAATCCTCTTGAAAGCTTATCACCACCAATAGCAATGACATACAAACCCTTGTCTTTATTCTCATAATACTTCAAAGCATCTTTCGAATCACCATTTATAGCCATAGTTTCAATTCGCTCAACGACCTTCCTAAGCAATGGTCTTACATCTTCCCATTCATGCACTTTTATCCCTGAATCAATATCTGCAAACGAAGATTCAAGAATTTCATGCGAAGTTGTTTTATAAGATTTATTTTCTGGAGTATCTATTTCAAATACTTCTCTCAATTGTTCAATTATCGCTTTGTCATTTTGGATTACACCATTTTTAATGTAATTAAATTCATTTTCAACTAATTCTTTTACATGATTCTGCCAACCTTTATATCGAGTAACATGAACAAGCATTGAATTGTGCTTATATTCTTGTCCACGTAATGTGCGAATAGCACAAGTAATAATAAAACTTTGAATTGCAGTTATAAGTGATACCGGCAAAGAATGTGGTAACTGTCCGTCCATTTTTTGTTTGTCAGGAAAGAAATCTTGAAAGTCAGATATTTTACGGCAAATAGGTAACAAATCATCATTATCTGATAATTCAACCGAGGTACCAAAAATTTTATCTGGACCTATATAGTTTGAAGGAGCTGGCAAGCTTACAATAAAATCACGAGGGAATAAATCATCCGTATTGTCGCAGTTTATAAAAATGTTGGCAAAAGGTGTAGCTGTATATCCAACATAAGCTCTACGATAAAAAAGTGACATAATTTCACGAATTAACCTATTGATTGCTGTTGGTGTTTCAGAATCTTTTTTTGTATTAATTGAAGCGTGGTCAGCCTCATCGTCAATTACTAAAAGTGATTTTATTTCAATTTTATCATTACTATCTGTTTTTGTTTCAAGCCAATTTTTTACTCGTTTCAGAATTGAGGAATTCTTTTTGACCACCATTATAAGTGTGTCGTTTGTATTGAACGCAATACCACCATTGGCTTTTTGAGCAGTAAAATCTCCCTTTTGCTCACTTGTAGTTAACGAACTTGCAACAGTATTTGGATAGCCTCCTATTTTTCCCACCCCTATTGTAAACTCACCATTGGTATCATAAACACGTTTATACTGAGTATCGAAACCAAGGAATTCTTCATCAAGACGAGTTTGAGTTTGGCTACGTAAATTATTATGTATGCCAGCCAAAATGATAATCAAATTAAATCCTGCATCGGAAGCCTTACAAATCAAACTTGTGAAGTTCATAGTTTTACCTGATTGTACATGACCTACCACTAAACCTTTTTTGTCAATCTCTATTTTTCGTAGATTTGGGTCAAAAAGATAATCCATAATGTCATCGGTCAGATTATCTGTACTCTTAACTACATCAGGTGCAAAATGTTTTTCAGATAGTAAAAATGTTTTATATCGTTGCCAAAAACCATTGTCAATTGTATCGGGATTATTCGCCTTAAAAACTTTATACCAAGGTTTGCGACGTTCCATATCTACAAGTACCTTGTATGGAGCAACATTTATATTGTAATGCTGTGCAAGCATCTTTTTGGCTTCATATACATTTACTGTTGGATATAAAGGAGAAATAAATTGAATTGTAGAATTCAATTCATCATCCGAAACAGACCGGTAGCCTAATTTAGAAATACACAAATTAACGAGTTCTTGAACCATATACTTTTATTCTAAAATTGATTGAACTAATTCTGGGAAACGAACAAACGGTTCCATGTTTAGCAACATAAACTTTATTTGTTCTTTGGATTTGCCTTCAATACTTTGAGTTTCAGCGATAGCTTTTATCATACTGACAAGTAAATCTTTATTAACGCCCTCAAATGGTTGGGCTTGCTTTTCAGCTTCTTCCGATTCTTTTATGAAACTTGCTTTTGTTGGAATAGTTTCCTCAACAAATTTCAGAAGAATATCAATAGCTTTATCTGGGTCAGAAATAGCCATTTTCTTAACTTCAGAAATGAGAGAGTGCTCACGGTTTACAATAAAATACCATTTATCTCCTTTTTTCTTTTCTTGCCAAAGAGGTTGAAATTTTGAGCCGGGTTGCGCTTGAACAACCTTGCCTCTATGTCGATATACTTCAACAGCGCGGCTTCTAACCAACTTTGCATAAGCTTCCAAAGCATCTGCATATCGTTGCGGTGGTCTTGCAGTTGACTTCTTTATATCTATTTGCCATTCAGCATCTAATGTATTAGGAATATCAATTTGAATACGAGCAAGTTTTGCGTGTTCTTCTTTACGAAAACGAGGGCGACCAAGCCCAAGCCAATCACCAGCCAAAAGCAAGCGTTTTTCGCGGTACACATAAAAACCTTGCTGTTCATTCCAGCCCTTTGAACCTTCAGCAAATCTGTAAGTTTCTTCTGATATTTTATCTTTATGCGGCAAAACATACCCTTTCACAATTGCTCCATCGCCGAGACTTTGGGTTGAAAACCCTTGTGTGGCACTTTCCGTAATGAGAAAAGGATTCCAAGGCTTTACAGGAATATCCCAACAATGCAGTACAAAATCTTTATCCTCAATAAAGCGGTGAAAAGTCATGGAAAGGTGTTTGTGAACATTATCCATTTGCAACATAAATTTATCATGTGCCTTCTTGTCGGATTCTAATGTGTTTTGTGAAACAATACGATCCATATTTGTCCAAATAATCATAGTGCCAGTTTTCATATTATCCAAGGCATTTATGAATTCATCGGGACAATAATTCAACAAATGCCATTTACCAGATTGTCCGACAAAATCCAAATCCCACGTCAAATAAACAGGATTACATCCGTCACTTTTACTCAATACCGTGACTCTGCGGCATTGAGAAAATGAAGCAGTTTTTAGCCCAAGACCAAATCGACCTAAATCTTTATCGGAACGACTTTCGAGTGGGTTTTTACTGCCGGGGCGCATTGCCTCAATCAACTGTTCTCTATTCAATCCAAAGCCATCATCAAGAATGGTTATATAAGAATCCGAACCTAACCAAACTGAATTCACATAGATATTTTTTGCATTTGCAGAAATTGAATTATCAATTATATCCGCAACTGCCGTTTCCAAGTTGTAACCAACCGAACGAAATGATTCAATCATCGAGGAAGCTTCAGGAACTACTTCTGTAACTGGAATATTTGAATAGTCGATTTCTTTCATTAGATTTAATCTTTATTGTTCGTTTTCGGTAAGCCTTCTTGTAGCTGTTCTTTGATTTTCAATGCAATTTTTTCTGCAAGGACTACTGGTACAGCATTACCAATTTGTTTAAATGCCGCAGTTCTACTCCCTTCAAAATAATAATCATCAGGAAAAGACTGAATACGTGCAGCTTCTCTAATTGTAATTGAACGAGAGTTCTCCACAGTTGGATTTGGGTTCGGATAAATATAATAATGACCATCCATTGCAATATGAGCTACGACAGTATGACAACAAGTAAAAGGGTCAACAACCTGAAAACGATTAAGAAAGCTCTCGGTATTTTTGTGCATCTGCCATTCTTCGGGTACTTTTGAATAATCCAAACGTTTTCTTTCGTTCAACCATAAATCAATAGCCATTTTATAAATATTTCTATCTATTTCATTATTAGGCCGTGCTATGTGTTGAGTTGTGAATTTTAAAGTCCCTCTTATACCTATTTTTTTTAAATAAGGCATTTTGTTTAGGGGTTTGGTATATTTAATCGGTTCACACAATTTACCTTCTCCTGCTTTTCGTTCCGGCAAATCGGCAAATAAATCTTTCATGATAGCATATTTTTTTTTCTCTTGCTTCAATTCTGGATATTTGTATGAGGTAGGTTTGCCATGTTCATCAAACTTTTTCCAACCGACAATAATGATACGGTGACGCTTTTGCAAGACACCATAATCAGAAGCAATTTGAACTTTTAATTCCATATCATAACCAGCCTGATTTACTAATTCTCGAAGGTCTTTCAATGGTTCACCTCTTTTTGCTGAAATAATACCCTGTACATTCTCAAACACAAACATTTTGGGGTGATAACGTTCCAAAAAATTTACATAGTATCTGTACAATTCATTTCGAGGGTCATCCTCAACGGCCTTACCCATTCTTGCACGACCAACAACAGAGTATGCTTGACACGGAGGACCACCAACGATTAAATCAATTTTTTCATCCCCGATAAGTGTATCAAGTGTTGAAAATATACCATCAATGGTTTCTTCCCCTATAGTTGCTTGTATAACAGAATCTGTTATTTCAGTGGGAACTTGTTCCCATAATTTATGGCCATCTTCTTTTTCTTGCTTCTCTCGAAGATATTTTTCATAAATAGCCATATGATTGTTCTTTTTGAGATAATGAAAGGCTGCGCGTGTTTTTAGCGTGTCGCAAGCAAACTTATTCATCTCAATATGTGCCAAAGGCTCGTAACCTGCCCGAATAAAACCTTCAGACAAACCACCAGCCCCAGAGAACAAATCAATAAAAGTGAATTTTCTCATATTAATTCTCTGCATAGACACCGACTTTCATTCTTTGAAAGAGCGGTTCTCCCATAAATTCGTAAATATCAATATTTTCTTGTTCGCAAATCGAAAAACATTTATCCATGAGTTGATTAAGTTGAATAACTTCATCAGTCGAGTAAAGGGGTTCTTGGGTTTTCAGATTGATATAATCTGAAAAATCATTATCCGGGTGAAAACTCAGGTCTTCTTCATTAACAAGTTGAAAAGCGAACTGTTTCACATCTTCTATTGCGTTAATTTCTTTAATCATATAGATTTCTTAATTATTGTAAATATATTAATTTCACTGTTTAATTTTAATTTAATATCCTATCAACACAATTCCTTTTAGTGGCAGTTTCAATCTACCACTGATATAGAGCGTTTCAAGAAATTGAAAAATAGATTTAAAATCATCCGAATTATGGTAATGATTCCTTACCGCTATTACTAAATACTCGGCATTGGGCATCATACAAGCTTGAAATATATCTTTTAGAAATTGATTGTTTCTATATCCTCGTCCAGCTTCTACTTCAATTACAATTTTACCATCTTCACTTACTGCATCTGCATCAAAGAATTTATCAATCCTATTATTAATGCTGAAAAGTACTGGCACTTTAATTTTATCAACACTAGCTTTACTTTCTTCAACTTTAAATTTCAGATTCTTCAAGTCGTTGGAAATAACTTTTAAAACTCCGTCGCTATTCAAGTTGTTGTCTGGAGATTTAATTTTTTCATAATTCATTTCAAAACAAGCAATTACATCTTTAATTTCATCTGTAATTCCAAAAGAACGCGGAAAAAGTTGATAAACCAATTGATAATTCATAAAATTTTATTATTTAATTATTTTCATAGATTGATTGTCTTGTATCAGTCCAAATCAATAATTCCAATTCATCTCCAATTATTTCCTGTATAGGCTCTTTTTCACAGAATTGCAAAGCTTCCACCTCGTCGTCAAAGCAACAAGCCAGATTAAAATTATCAGTCCATTGTAGCGTTGGCATAGTTGTAAGAAACTTGTCTTTCGTGTAATTAGAAATACAAATCTTATGTACAGTTGTAACTGTATTTCCTTTTAAATCCAGTATCATATCAAAATGTATTAACGTACAAAGAAAAACGAGGACGCAATCTCAAAAGTAGCATCAATATCTGCTTCTGTACCTGATTTATCTTCATTATCGCGGATAAGATTTCCTATTGGATAAGTTTCCCAACCTGCTGCGAATTCGGTTTTAGTACCTAATTCAATCTTCTTAGTTTTTGTGTTTACCGCAAGTACTGTATCGGTAGAGCGTGCATCTTTTTCTTGCAGGTATTCCTCTACAAGATTACAAAGTGCTTCATTAAAAGCGTCTCTTTCTGTGTAACTACTGTAGTCTGACATAATATTCTTTTTTTTAATGGTTTTATTTTTTAAAAAATACTATAATTGGTTGATTTTAAGCAATTCTTCAACTTCTTCTTTTCGTCCCCGTCGGGTAGCATATCGTAATAGTTTATTTGTGTTCAAGTTGTGCCGTTCAATTACATTACTGTAAAAATAAGTGATTTCAGTTCCTTGTAAAAAATAAAATTCAACATCGCCCACCACATCTACTAATATCTTTTCAATAGTTGGCGTATTAAACCCATCTAACACTTGTAATGGGGCTTCTGATATTAGTGTGCGAACAATTATAGACTCATTTCCATTGATATAGCGACTAAAATCATCCTGATTGGGACACAAAAAAACACGAATAGAACTATTGCTATTTAGATAGTCGAAAACTGATTCTGTGACATCACGTTCAACATCAATATAAATGTAATTTAGGTTGGGAATGTGGTGCATATATGAGGCTATCGTTTTACTACTCCACACACAAAAGTTAGCAAATGGGAATTGTGTTTTAAGTTGTAAATTCAATTGTTTTATTTCATCTGAAATAAAAGCCATAAAATTTTTGTGAGAAGTAGAAGGCAGAGTATAAACCCCACGTTCAATACGGGTAAGTTCGTTGGTCTTCAATAGCCGATCTAATTGTATTGAAAGAGAGTTTGGAGAAACAGTTTGGTTTTGTTTTTCCAAATATGCAATCAACTCTTTACGTGTAAATTGACTATTTGTGGCGGCAAAATATAGTATGTCTGTGATTGTTGCCATATTATTAATTGTGATATGCAAATGTATAACATTTTTGGCAATAAACAATGATTATTGCCAAAAATGTTGGGTTGTTATAAAAAAATATTTTTTGCATGTTTAATAGTGTTTGTGATTTGAATTATTGTTCTTCAAGAATTGCTCAATATCCGCTATCGTGTATATGTTTAGCCCAAATATATCCATTCGTTCGATCAAATCTTTTTCATTTAAAAGCCTTTCAATGCGTACATTTATTTTCAACATTTTAATAAATGCTTTTTTATGCACAAATGCTTTGCCTTTTTTCTTGCCTTTGCATTTTGCTTTATATTTTCTCAGATTTCCAACAATAAGCTGAGTGTTCTGGGAAATTTCGAGAAGTTTTCGGGAAAGGTATTTTTCGTCTAACTCCATTTTGTGGAGTTGGATTTGTTTTTTATCAGTTGAGTTCATGTTATTTACGATATTGGTTTTGAGCAAAGTGGTTTATTAATCCTGTTTTGGCGAAACGTGCAATTTGTTTCTCTGCTGTTTTGGCCGGAATGTTTAGATTCTGAGCAACCGACAAATAAGTTTGGCGGTCGAACTCCGACGGGAGCATATTCAAAAACTGTTGTTTTTGATTGGGTTGTACTTTGGTGGCTGTGTCGGTTGGGAGTTGTTGGAAAACATGCGCAGCATGTTGAACCAGCACTTTCACTATTTCCATTGCGATATTGAAATCGGCGTCTGAGCAGACAAGCGGTGAACGAAGTTCGCCGTTGTCCATTATTCGAATGGTTGTGAGAATCATGGCTATGCGAAATGTAATCAAGCCCAAGCGACGAACCGTGCCAATATAATCTTCACCGCAAAGTTCAATGTACTGAATTTGAGTTTGCTCAAAGTAGTTGTTGAACTGTTGTTGCTGTGAAATTGTCAGACAAAACCGCATGGGTTTGTCCTGACTTTCTAGGCATTTATGCAGTTCATGAAATTGCGCTCCTAAGTGATCAAAATAATGGTCGAGTGTTTGTCCGCTTTCACCGGCAAACACGTCTTTCCATTCGTAACGAATGTTCATGAAGTAGAAAATAAAACGGCTGAATAAGCCGTTTTCGGCATTGGGAATGAGGGCAGAAACTTGTTTGGGTGTGCCTGATAGCAGAGCCGAAAGGCGAGGCATATCAATTTCGACAAACTCACGGTCCTTGCGGCGGTTGTAGGTAATTGTTTCGTGGTGGAACGCCTTGCGGAAACCATCGGAATAATTGCCGTGTTCGGATTTAAAAGTTTGAGCAAGTGTATCGCCCTCGGTTTCAAAAATCAATCCTTTTCCGTTGTTGTCGTTCAGGATTTGAAACAAGCCTGTTGCGCTGTTGTTGGCAGGAATCACAAGCATTTTAAGCGGTGGTTCCTGTGGCTTTTCCATGTTTACTTTATCGCTTTTGGCTGCTGCGTATTCTGTAAGGTCTCGTTGATAGGATTCAAATTCTGCTCTGTTTTGTTCACGTAGTGCCTTGTGAATTGGTTCTACCAATTTACGGCACAAAGTGAGTCTGCCTTTCCCTGCTGAAGCCTGTGCAGTAACAAACAAAAAGAGGTTGGCGAAAACTTCCCGTTCGGCATAAACACCGTACACATTTGGCAAACATGCACTCATGGAAACAAGTGAGCCGAGCAACAAAATATCTTTGTCCTCAGGTGAAGTTCCTTTGACCGTAATGCGACGAAGTAAATCGGGTAGTTGGTCAAAGATTTCGGAAGGTAATGAACAAAGTTGTGTGCTTGTTTCGTTTTCAGAAGTTTCCTCTGTTTCCGCAATTTCCGACCTCACCCCTAACTCCTCTCCAAGTTGAGAGGGGGATAGTTTGTCTGTATTTTGAGACTGGTTACTAACTTTTAGGATTCCTACATTTACACCGGCTGATTTGGCAAGGTGGTAGAATGTTTTTATTGAAACACCGTGCCCGTGTGCTTTTAGACAGGCACTGTATTGTTTGTCGGTTTCAGCAGGATTGTAGTTGCTGTAGAATCTACTTAAACGGTGAAAGTAGCCTCTCCCAGATTCACCCATAGCGTCGGCTAGTGCAAAGCCAAGGTCGCGCCAATCGGCATAGTTTGGAGCTATATCGACTGAGGTAGATTCAATTCTTTGTGTGATTGTTTCAATATCTGAAGACCCCACCTGACCTGCACCAAGAGGAGGAATTGGTTTGTTGCTTGCGGTTTCTTTGGATTCTGTTTTATTGGTTTCTTTCCAGTCTGCTGGATTAAATGTTTTCTTGCTCATGTTAATTACTAATTATGCGAATTATTGCGAATTAAACGAATTGATAATAAGCGGATTAATGTATGCATTTGGGTCGTATGCCAGGAAACATGCCCGGGAAATGTCCCGCCCTGATTTATCGACTTCAATACAGTAGGTTTGTAGAATGTACTTTGCCACTGCTGTGAAGTATTCACTGTGTGGTGTTTGAGAAGTGTCAATCGGAATGATCCATTTTAATCCGTCACCTGAAGGACTGATAAAAAGTAGCTGCGTATCAAAATAGTCATCGGCAAGCAAGGCTTGACGGACTTTATCGAGGTTTGGAAGGTGGTCGAAATCGACCGCCAATAAACCTGAATGTTTCACAAGGTTCTTGTCGTTTCGTGAAGTGAAAACTCCTGAAAAAGTACAATAGTCAAAGTTGTTTGCTTTGAATTGGCGTGCTTGCTTTGAGTCGGCAATTGACCGTAGTTTATCTGTCCGTTCTTTGTAGAAATCACCTGTGATTGCGTTGTAAATTTGCAACAAGGTTGCAGATTTATGTGGAACTGTATTTTTAATTGGTGATTTGTAGAAAGAAAAACACCTCACCCCTAACCCCTCTCCAAGTGGAGCGGGGGAAACTGGTGCTACAACTTCTGCCGGTAATTGTTTTACGTTGTTGCGGTTGGAGTAGAAATCTTTTTTCTCTCCAATGTGCAAGTGTAAATCACGATTAAGTGTTTGTAACAGTTCATTATCCCGGAGTTTGTAATGGAGTTCGGCAAAGTCGAACGCATTACCTTCAGCGATAGCATTATCAGTGTCAGAGTGTTGGGCTTCATTATCAACAATGACAACCAACAAAGTTGGTTTGTCGGCGTTGAACGGATTTCGGGCAGGGGCGCAAGTCCTCCCGGAAATGGAGAGGACCGTTTCACCCTGATAGTATTCCCGCAAGATATGAGCGTAGATATCTAACCCGTAATGAGTTTCGCTCAAAATCTGCTGTTTACTTATCGCTGCCATAACTACGTATTTTGAACATGGTGTAGTTATCTTTCAGAATTCGCTGAATGTCTTCAGTGCGGTAATAGAGTTTGTTTCCAATGCGGGAAAATGGCAATGTGCCATTTGTACGCAGTGTCTGCAAGGTGCGGGGGCTAATGTGCAACAACAGCATTACATCTTGATTGTCAACCCATTCTTTGCTCAAATTTTCGCATGAAGTCTGGGTGTTGGTTAGCTTGGATTCAATTGAATTCAGGGCTTCCAAGATTTTGCAGTTGCTTGGACACATACATGAATGCTGTCTCTTTTGGTCAAGCTGATAGAGAATGCTTTCGGGGCAGCAACGAAGTTCTTCCAGAATTTCGTCTAATCGGCGGGGTTGCTTGTTCTCGTTCATCAAACAATCCTCCCTTTTTTAGCTATAAATTCTGCTGCTTCGGCTCTTAGTTCAGCATCAGTTTGGCGTTTGTCACCAAGCAACCAAGCATCAATTTCACTTTTCAGAAATTGAAGTTTTTTCCCTTTCTTGTGATAAGGAATAAGCCTTTGGCCAATCCAGCCATAGACAGTCTGCCGGGCTGGTTTGTCGGGCAAAAATTCGCACAACTCTTGTACGTTGAACCATATATTTGAGGGTTCTACATGAACAGAATTGTTTGTTTTCAGAAATAATTTAAGTTCTTGTACTTCTGAAATAAGTAATGCTACCGCTTGAGGTAGTTGTTCGAAACTGATAGTTTTTTCTTCTTGAAAAAGCATAATTTTATTATTTTTAATTAATAACTATGCTTTCTTTTCAAGTGCGCACGAAAAAAGAAAACCGTAACTCTATCGTAGAATTACGGTTGCAAAATAACAAACAAATACATCATACAACCAGTTGTACACCTGGTTGGAAATTAGTAATGCTTATCATTTTCTATTGATATTGAGATATTTAGATTTGCAAGTAATTGGTTTGCTTCTTGGACATCTTGAGAATGAATTCCTTTTAAAATGACACCTTTTTGTAAATCATTATAAATGCTTTTGTAGCTATTGCCAGTAAGAAATGCAATTAATTTACAAATACTGGTTAAATCATTATTTGCTTTACCGCATTTCATTGCTTTGAGTAATTCTAAAATTACAACTGAACGAACTTTTAAGCTTGCTGTATTTTGGATATCTTGAATCTTTGAATCGCTGTCGTTATTTATAGGGCTTGTAAGTTCTTTTTTCTTTTTTATAAGGATTATTTCATCTTCTATTTGTTGGATAATATTCCCTTTATTACGTGCTTGTTTATAGCGTGTAAGATAATCAGAATAAAATAGCTCCTTTTCGTTTAAATCATGATTATTATCGGCAGCAATTTTTAGTTGTTTGAAACTCAAAGGAAGTTCGCCCAATAAGGTTAGCTCTTCATTAAGTAGCGGCTCAAATTCACAAAAATATATTGGATCTAATCTTTGTTTTATACGATTTAAAAAGAATCGTATGTTTGAATTTTCCTTTTCATTGAATGACAAAATCAAATAAACACAGGAAAAAATTATGGAAGTTTCATAAGCCAAAAAATGATCTCTTACTGTTGAGTAAATTATTTTAACCTCATTTTCTGGGTGTTTAATAGATTTTACTTGTTCACAAATAGCATAAGACTGATTAAAAATTGCTAATGGACAGCGCTTTAAATAATATCTATTGTTGTCGTTGGTGTCTTGTAAATGTAGTAAAACTTGGTAAATACGTGCGTTTAACTCATTATTCTCAATAAATTCATCAATTTCAATACGTGGTGTGAATTTCATGTTTAGTTCTTTTAATTTATGTTGTTGAGTTTAATTGTATCTGTCGCTTTTTGTTTCTTTTCGTCCACAACCTTAGCATAAACCTGAGTCGTTTTTACATTGGTATGGCCAAGCATTTTTGAAACAGTATAAATGTCTGTACCACCTGCCAACTGTAAGGTGGCATAAGTATGACGGAAGCAATGAAAAGTGATATTGCGGGTAATACCTGCTGCGGTAATCCAGCGTTTTAATGGTTTAGAAATCCAAGAAGGGTCGGGTAAATCTTCAAAAACAAGTTGTTCTGGATTGCGTGGTTCTCCGCAAAGTTCATAGGCTTGTTGGGAAATAGGCATATATTCAACTCCCTTTGTTTTCTGTTGTGTAAAGTTGAGACGTATTTGTTCGCCGTCAACTTGTATCTCTTTCCATTTGAGCTTTTGAATATCACAATGGCGAATACCTGTCAGAGCAGAGAAAAGAGAAGCATTTTTGACAATCGGACGATCACAAGGAGTTCCTGAAAGGATATTGAGTTCTTCGACCGTTAAGTGTTCTCTACGGCTTTCCTGTTCTTGAATGCCTTTTATCTTGGCTGATAAATCTACAGTCAAATATCCATCAACAAATGCTTGTTTTAATCCGGCTTTGAATATGCTAAAATAAGTTGCTGCGGTATTTTGGGATACAGTTCCCGTTTTCTTCCCGCCACAAGGAGCTGTGAGCATAAAGCGACGAAATTCTTCAGCTTTGCCGAGGTTAATTTGAGAAAATAATAACGGTTGTTTGTTGTTGAATAATTTAAGCAACTCTCCAACACGAACCCAATTGACAATAATGGATTGAGAACTGTTGCGGTGTCGTTCCTTGGTTACTTTTTGAAAGTAATCGATAAAATCAATTTGCTGACGTTGGTTGTGTTCAACTTGTTCGGCTTCTTTTTCTGTGTACAAATCAGCATTGTCATACTCTCGTTGTCTTACACTACGCATACCATCGGCATAAACACAAGCACGAATATCAACATCGCTTCTACATTGAATAATTCCATTTGAATCTCTCTTGGGTTTGAATGTTTTAGTTTTATCAGTTGAAGCTCTGGTTTCACGGGTTTTATCCCATATCGGTGTTGTAATTGAACGATTTGCGGCCTCAATTATTCGCTGTGGTTTATTGCTTCCTCCTTTGAAAACTGGATAGCTTTCAATGATTAAATACCATTCGTTATGATATTCAGATTTCCGCAACTTGACAGTACATTTGGTTTTTGCGAGTTTCTTTTTCATGGCGTGGATTTATTTGTGGTTTAATATCCGGTCGATTTCTACTTTGGGAACATAGACGAATTTTCCAATTTGCTTTTTTGGAATACTGCATCTTCTGATTGTTTTATCGACTGTTGAGGGTGATATTCCGTATTTCTGAGAAATTTCACCAATCGTATAGCAATTTGCAGGATCAAAACTAATTTCTTGAATTGAAGCAACCGGTTGCATGGCTTTTACAATTTCAACCTTTGGAAACATTGCTTCTATGTGTACCCGACTAATGCGGGTTAACCGCTCCCCGAGATTGACGGCAGGGATATTGCCCTTTTTGATTTGTCGGTAAATCGTGTCCCGGGATATTCCGAAAAGAATTACCGCTTCCTGGATTGAAATGTAAGGGCGGTCTAAAGGGATTTGATTGGCTAACTGTTGGCGTTTTTCTTCTTCCTTTTCGAGGGATTTTCTTTTACGTGCAGCAGCTTCTGAACATTTCTCGCAACAGTACTTCGAGTAAACTGTTTTGGCGTTAAACTGCTTTCCGCAGTTTTCGCAATTTCTTTGGAGGATAAACTTGCTAACTGGCATAATATACGTTTTAAATATGGGTACGTATGTATAAGTATTTATAAGTCGCACTTTCCTGCTAATTAAGTCGCGTTACAAATATGTTGCAAATATAAGAAAAATAATCGAATATAAAAAGAGATAAGCAGAAAATAAAATAAAAATATCGCTGTAAACCAATAGTTTACAGCGATATTAATTTAGTTATATACCTTTGTTTTCGGGTTTTATTTTACTTCTTCAAAGTCCACATCGGTGACATCCCCCTGTTTGCCACCTTCGTTGTGACCACCTTGTTGTTGCTCTCCAAAGTCAGCTCCCGGTTGAGCGCCGCCCTGTGCATTCTGAGCATTGTACATTTCCTGACTGGCAGCCTGGAATACGGTGTTCAGTTCGTTTGTAGCGGCATCAATGCCGGCAATATCCTGAGCTTTGTGCGCTTCTTTTAGTTTTGCCAAAGCAGCTTCAATAGGACCTTTTTTGTCTGCAGGAAGCTTATCGCCAAATTCGCTCAATTGTTTTTCGGTCTGGAAAATCAGACTGTCAGCATGGTTCAGTTTGTCGATTTTTTCTTTTTCTTTAGCGTCAGTTTCAGCGTTGGCAGCGGCTTCATCTTTCATTCGTTTGATTTCGGCATCGGTCAGTCCGGATGTAGCTTCAATACGGATACGTTGTTCTTTTCCTGTAGCCTTATCTTTAGCCGATACGTGAAGTATACCGTTGGCGTCAATATCGAAAGTAACTTCAATTTGCGGTTCACCACGACGGGCAGGCATGATGCCATCTAAGTGGAAACGACCTAATGATTTATTTTGGTTTGCCAACGGACGTTCGCCCTGCAATACATGAATTTCAACAGAAGGTTGATTATCGGCAGCAGTAGTGAATGTTTCCGATTTTTTAGTCGGTATAGTGGTGTTGGCTTCAATCAGTTTGGTCATCACGCTTCCCATGGTTTCGATACCGAGTGAAAGTGGTGTTACGTCAAGTAACAAAACGTCTTTTACATCACCGCTCAATACTCCTCCCTGAATAGCTGCACCAACGGCAACCACTTCGTCGGGATTTACACCTTTCGAAGGTGTTTTTCCAAAGAATTTCTCAACGGCTGTTTGAATAGCAGGAATACGGGTAGAACCACCTACTAAAATTACTTCATCTATATCTCCAATGGTCAAACCGGCGCTTTTCAAAGCCGTACGGCAAGGCTCGATAGTACGTTGAATCAAATCGTCAATCAGTTGTTCGAATTTGGCACGGGTCAGGGTGCGAACTAAGTGACGAGGTACACCGTCAACCGGCATAATATAAGGCAAATTGATTTCGGAAGAAGTGGTATTCGAAAGCTCTATTTTAGCTTTTTCAGCAGCTTCTTTCAGGCGTTGTAAAGCCATGGGGTCTTTGCTCAAATCAATTCCGCCATTGTCATTTTTAAATTCCTGAACCAGCCAGTCGATTACACGGTGGTCAAAATCATCACCACCAAGGTGAGTGTCACCATCGGTCGATTTTACTTCAAATACACCATCGCCAAGTTCGAGTACCGATACGTCATGTGTTCCACCACCACAGTCGAACACTACGATTTTCATGTCTTTGTTGGTTTTATCCAATCCGTAAGCCAGAGCAGCTGCCGTAGGTTCGTTGATAATACGACGAACATTCAACCCTGCAATTTCGCCGGCTTCTTTTGTAGCCTGACGTTGTGAGTCATTAAAGTAAGCCGGAACGGTAATAACCGCATCAGTAACTTCGGTTCCCAGGTAATCTTCAGCAGTTTTCTTCATTTTTTGAAGAATGATAGCCGAAATTTCCTGTGGCGTGTACAAGCGTCCATCGATGTCCACACGAGGAGTGTTGTTGTCGCCTTTTACCACTTTGTAGGGTACACGTTCAATTTCTTTTGACAAACGGTCATACGTTTCACCCATGAAACGTTTGATGGAGAACACGGTTTTGGTGGGATTTGTAATGGCCTGACGTTTAGCAGGATCACCTACTTTGCGTTCGCCACCTTCAACAAACCCAACTACTGAAGGAGTGGTACGTTTTCCTTCGCTGTTGGCGATAACGATAGGTTCGTTACCTTCCATTACAGAAACACACGAGTTGGTGGTTCCTAAGTCAATTCCAATAATTTTTCCCATAATTTTTTATTATTTATTTTTTTTCAGTTGTTCTGATATTTTTTATACGCCTTTGATTTTACAAACGATGTGCCAATTGGATTTTCATACTTAAATTTCGAAATTTGTCAGGGAAATATTAAAAGGGGAGTGAAAATCTGAAAGCAGACTGACAAAACGGCAGAATATGACAGAAATATTGAATGAGAAAGTAAAACAATGAAAAAGGAAGTTGGGAATTTGAAGGGCTGATGATTTTTAAATAACCGTCATTTCGCCACACATACTTTCACTTAGTCGATGTTTAACATCGTCGAGCGAACTGTATTCGCCTAACAAATACATGAGTTTGGTTACCAGTGCCTCGGTGGTACAGTCGTAACCGCTCATAACACCCGCATTGACTAAGTTTAAACTGGTTTCATAACGTCCCATTTCCACAGAACCTGTGCTGCACTGCGTCTTATTTACAATCAGAATACCTCTGTCAGTAGCTTCTTTTAATGCATTGTAAAACCAGGTACGACGGGGTGCATTTCCGGCACCAAAACTTTCGAGTACAACTGCCTTCAGATCGGGAATTTGCAAGATGGCATTTACGGTATGCTCTGTAATGCCCGGAAAAAGCTTGAGAATGGCAATATTTTGATTAATCTTTGTACGAATGCGAAGTTTAGTCCCGGCTGCCGGATAATGTATATACGACCGGAAATATTTAATATGAACGCCGGCTTTGGCAAGTGGCGGATAATTGTATGAGTTGAAGGCACTGAAATGTTCGGCATTCTTTTTCGTGGTACGGTTTCCACGAAAGAGTGTATCTTCAAAAAATATACAAACTTCAGGCACTATGGCTTGACCACTTTCCTTGGCTGTGGCTATTTCGATGGCAGTTAATAGATTTTCTTTTGCATCGGAACGCATCATGCCAATGGGTAATTGTGAACCGGTAAAGATAACAGGCTTCGAAAGATTTTCGAGCATAAAACTCAATGCTGAAGCGGAGTATGCCATCGTATCGGTACCATGAAGAATCACAAAACCATCGAAATCATCAAAATTCTCTTCAATAATCTGTGCCATTCGCTCCCAAACCGGTGGATGCACATCCGAAGAGTCAATCAGGGGAAGAAATGGTATGCTTTTAATTCGGATTCCGGTTTGTTTCAATTCGGGCAGGTATTCCTGAAGGCGGTCAAAGTCAATCGGACGTAAAGCTCCCGTTGTCGGATCTTCTGACATGCTGATAGTTCCTCCCGTAAAAAGCAATAAAACAGTACTTTCTTTTTCCACGCCTATTTCGAATTGAATTTGGCACAAAGATAATGTAAAAAACATAGATTTTAATAGCAAAATGATAATTTGAAGCGATTTTTAATTTTTTCAACTTTTCAAGTTTACAAAACCACGTTTTTGTCTGGTTTGAAAATTGCGATATTGATTGTGAAAACGTATCAAATGCATTGTAGTTACATAAATTTTTAGTTCAAAAATTACTTCGGCATTAATTTTTCAAAGCTCCGGAATATTTCAGTGCTTTTTATGTACTTTTGTGCTTTAATTCTGATTGTGTATGAGAACAAGTTTTATTACCGACAAACAAGAAATTGAGAACATTATTAATCAGTGTGTTGTATGCTTTGTGGGTATCACCGAAGCTGATGGAACACCCTATGTAATTCCCATGAATTTTGGCTATGCCGATAACGAAATTATATTACATTCTGCTCCCGAAGGCAAACATTTGCAATTGCTGGCACTCAATAATCGGGTTTGTATAACTTTCTGTGCTGAGAAAAAATTAGTTTATCAGCATCCCGATGTAGCTTGCAGTTACAGCATGTTATCCAAAAGTGTTTTGTGCAAAGGCTCGGTAAGCTTTATCGAAGATTTAACTGAAAAGGAGCAGGCTTTGAATGTATTGATGAAGAATTATGCTGCCGACCGACCATTTAAGTACTCAAAGCCGGCTTTGATGAACGTAAAAGTATGGCGCGTGTCCGTAGATGAAATAACCTGCAAAGCATTTGGACAAAACTTCAAAACAAAATCTGACTTGTAATTTTTTTTGGCACAGCAATTGACTATAACTAGTCAATCAATCGGTAAATATTTATAATATGCTCTGAACAAAAGCTTTATAGATTAAAATTTATTGACTGAAAATTTATTATTTTACAAAGTGCCAAATTGGCAGCAATTTAAAACTTAGCAATGAGCAATCCTTTTGATAATTTGTTTTCCGATGATTTGGGTTCATCGGATATGTTTCCCATTATTTCGCTTGATGAGCGTTCGTACGATTTGAATTTGAATTCAGGCGATATTATTCCTATTCTTCCGCTCCGCAATATGGTGCTTTACCCCGGCGTTTTACTTCCGGTTTCGGTGGCACGTTCTAAATCACTAAAACTGGTGCGCACGGCTCACGAAAATGATTTACTTATCGGAGTTTGCTCGCAGATTGACAAGAAGTTGGATGATCCGACTATCGATCAACTTTACCCGATGGGTACTGTGGCAAGTGTGGTTCGTATTTTGGAAATGCCCGACAATACCACAACAGTTATTCTGGAAGGTAAAAGACGTTTTCATTTAGGCGAATTGGAAACGATGAAACCTTTTATGAAAGCAAAAGTTAACCTTATAAATGATGTGATTCCCGATGCATCAAACGGTATTTTTTTAGCCTTGGTTTCATCCATCAAGGATTTGTCCATCAATATTATAAATGATTCAGGAGCTATTTCGCCCGAAATGGCTTTTGCTATTCGCAATATCGAAAATCCTGTATTTCTGATTAATTACGTTTGCGTTAATTTTGGCTTAAATGTAACCGAAAAACAACGATTGCTCGAAATTGACGATATTTCGGAACGTGGTTATCAATTGCTCGAACTGCTTAATAAAGAATCGCAATTGCTCGAAATCAAAATGTCGATTCAGAACAAAGCCAAAGAAGGAATCGATCAGCAGCAACGCGAATATTTTCTGCAACAACAGATGAAAACCATTCAAAATGAGTTGGGTGGCGGATCGCTAGAACAGGAAGTGGCTGATTTTAAAGAAAGAGCGGCGAAGAAGAAGTGGAATGCTGCTACTTCGGCAGTTTTTGATAAGGAACTTAAAAAACTGGAACGAATGAGCCAACATTCACCCGATTATTCAACACAACTTAATTATATTGAAACCATGCTCGAACTTCCATGGAACGAGTATTCAAAAGATAATTTCAACCTGAAAAATGCTGAAAAAGTACTGAATAAAGACCATTTTGGCATGGACACGGTAAAAGATCGGATTTTGGAACATTTGGCAGTTCTGAAATTGAAAGGTGATATGAAATCGCCTATAATATGTTTGTATGGCCCTCCGGGAGTCGGAAAAACGTCTTTAGGAAAATCTATTGCCACTGCATTAAACCGCAAATATGTACGCATTTCGCTTGGCGGTTTGCACGATGAAGCTGAAATCCGCGGTCACCGCCGAACCTATATTGGCGCATTGCCGGGACGAATCATGCAGAATATCCAAAAAGCCGAAACTGCAAATCCGGTTTTTGTACTGGATGAAATTGATAAAATTACAACCGATTATAAAGGTGATCCTTCTTCGGCACTGCTTGAAGTTCTTGATCCTGAACAAAATACCGCTTTTCACGATAACTACTTAGATATTGATTTCGATTTATCAAAAGTCCTTTTTATAGCCACTGCCAATAATCTCAGCACTATTCCACGTCCGCTGTTGGATCGAATGGAACTGATTGAGGTAAGCGGTTATACACAGGAAGAAAAAATTGAGATTGCCAATCGCCATTTGGTAAAAAAAGAATTAGAAAATCACGGATTAAAGAATTCGAATTTCGAGCTACCAAAACCGGTTATCAATCAATTAATTGAATCCTACACGCGCGAATCGGGTGTTCGAGAATTGGATAGGCAAATTGCAGCATTGATGCGTAAAGTGGCAAAAAAAGTGGCTACCAACGAAATTTATAATTCAATATTAACGATCGAAGACCTCAAAACTTATTTGGGAGCAGCCCGCTACAACCCCGATAAATATCAGGAAAACGATTATGCAGGTGTTGTTACCGGTTTGGCATGGACTCAGGTTGGTGGCGAAATTCTGTTTATCGAATCGAGTTTGAGCAAAAGCAAAGCTCCGAAATTGACATTAACCGGAAATTTGGGTGATGTAATGAAAGAATCGGCTATGTTGGCTCTGGAATATATCAAAGCTCACGCCGATCAGTTAGGAATTGACAGTCAGCTTTTTGAAGAGTGGAATGTACATATTCATGTACCTGAAGGAGCAATTCCGAAAGATGGACCTTCGGCAGGCGTAACGATGGCAACCGCCCTTGTATCGGCTTTTACCAAACGAAAAGTACGAAAAAACTTAGCCATGACTGGTGAAATTACATTGCGCGGGAAAGTACTGCCGGTGGGTGGTATTAAAGAGAAAATTTTGGCTGCCAAACGAGCCGGAATTACAGATATTGTTCTTTGTGCTGATAATCAAAAAGATATAGATGAAATAAAACCCGTTTATCTGAAAGGATTGAAATTTCATTTTGTGAATGACATCCTGGAAGTGATTGATTTTGCATTACTTAAATAGAGAAAACAAGGAAACAAATGAAAAAAATTGAATTGATTTTGCCGATTGTGGCACTGGTATTGACACTAAATTCTTGTAAGACAACACTTCAGATTGAAAAACCGAAAGAGTCTTATTTACCCACAAGTATTGCTCCGGCACTTTCGGAACTGCCTTTGCACGTGGAGCTGGATGTGAAAAAGTTAGAATCTTCTGTCAATAAAAAAATGAATGGTCTGATTTTCGATGGTTCTAACCTGGCGAATAAAGATCTAACCGTAAAGGTTTGGAAAGCGCAGAATTTCACCTTCACGATTAATAATAACGTGATTGAATATCGTGTTCCGCTTAAGGTATGGACTCGATTTGCCTGGAAAGTGGAGAAATTCGGTATCAGTGTTGGTGATCAATACGAAGCAAACGGAAGCATCGCTCTGACTTACAAAACAACCATTAATTTTGATAAAAACTGGAAATTGGTTTCTAAAACTACCGGTTCGGGCTACGAATGGATTGAAACTCCAAAACTGAATGTTATAGGAGTAAATGTGCCGGTTACGCCAATAGCCAGTTTAGCCCTTTCGCAATGCGATAAATTAATCTCAGCTCAAATTGATAAATCACTGGCAGAAGCTATTGATCTTAAAAAATATGTCTCTCAAGCCTGGGCAGAAACTCAAAAACCACGCCAGGTAAGTGCCGAAAATAACCTGTGGATTCGCATTACACCTAAAGAAATGTATGTTTCTCCATTTACTACAACCGGAAATAAACTTAATATGGGAATGGCTCTTTATGCTCAAATTGAGTCGTTTATGGGAGCTCAACCTACAGCCAATCCACCGGTAGCATTGCCACCGTTCAAATATGTGAATCAGGCAGCTCAACAATTCAATTTGAACATTGGAACCGATGTTACTTTCGATAAAATTTCAGAAATGGCAAAAAAAGAATTGCTTAATAAAACATTTACCGAAGGAAAAAACACGATTACAATTACCGATTTGTCAATATTCGGAAACAATGGCAAAGCTGTTTTTGTTGCCGATGTGATAGGTTCGTTAAAGGGACGGATTTATTTTAGCGGAACTATGATTTATAATCCCGACAAAATGACGGTCGAAATTACTGAACCGGAATTTGATGTGAAAACATCAAATGCTTTGGTTAAAACTGCCGGATGGTTGTTGCACGGAATGATTTTAAAAAAAATAACTCCATACCTCACTTACCCTATTAAGTCTAATTTGGAATCCATGAAAAATCAAGTCAACACAATGATTTCGAATTACAGCATTGTGGATGGAGTTACCTTGCAAGGCAATTTGAATACGATATCAGTTACGAGTTTAAGTTTAGTTCCGGGAGCTGTTCGCGTACAAGCCAATTTAAAAGGCAATGTGTCGATGAAAGTTCAGGAACTGAAATTATAGATTAGTAAATTTTCCATATCAAAAACCTTGCAAGTGACAACTTGTGAGGTTTTATTGTTAATAAACCTTATTTTTCAACATATATTACTGGCTTGTTATTTAGATTGGTTCTAAATAACTATCTTTGCAGTGAAATTTTAAACCACATAGTTAGAAGTGAAATTATCGGAACTACAAACAGGTGAAAAGGCTTCCATTGTAAAGGTAATGGGACATGGTGGTTTTCGGAAACGCATTGTAGAAATGGGTTTTGTGAAAGGCAAAGTGGTTCAGTCTATTTTGAATGCCCCCTTAAACGACCCCATCAAATACAAAGTGATGGGTTATGAAGTTTCATTACGACGAAGCGAAGCCGCACTGATAGAGGTGGTAAGTGAAAAAGAAGCAAAACAGTTGAATCCTAATTCTGAAAATCGAAATGCACTGATTGATGATGAAGAAGTTCGGCGAATGGCTCTGAAGAAGCGCAAACACCTGACAATTGCACTTGTCGGAAATCCAAATTGCGGAAAAACAACATTATTTAATTTTGCTTCGGGTGGTCACGAGCATGTGGGCAATTACGGCGGTGTTACTGTTGACGCTCACGAAGGTTTTTTTGAATTTCAGGGCTACAATTTTACATTGGTTGATTTGCCCGGAACATATTCACTTTCAGCTTATTCACCCGAAGAAAAATATGTTCGCGAATACATTTCCAATAAATTACCGGATGTAATTATCAATGTGGTTGACAGTACCAATCTAGAACGAAACCTGTATCTCACGACTCAACTTATTGACATGAATGTGCGCGCCATTGTGGCACTCAATATGTTCGATGAATTTGAGAACAGCGGCGATAAATTAGACTATAAATTACTCGGAAAATTACTCGGAATTCCCTTTGTACCAACCGTAGCCAAGAAAAAAATCGGAATAGATGAATTGTTTCGCACCGCTATAAAATTGTATGAGGGCAGTGAAGTAATTGATGCTGAAGGAATTTTGATTCCTACTATAAAAGAAGATAATTTGCTGGATGCTTATCATCACGAAATTGAAATACATCATCATCACGATAAAACCAATAACCTTTCGAACCTGGAAGGCAGACACAAAGTACATGAAACCGCTCGACACATTCACATCAATCACGGATTAGAGATTGAAAAAAGTATTCAGCGATTGAAAAATTCGGTGGCTCAGAATTCTTCCCTGCGTGACTTATATTCAACACGATTTCTAACTATAAAACTGTTGGAAAACGATACAGAAATTGAAAAAGTCATTCAGAAAATGCCCAACTATGCTGAAATAATTCAGATTCGTGACGAAGAAAAGAAACGACTTAAGACCGAACTTCACGAAGATGCCGAATCGGCCATAACCGATGCAAAATATGGATTTATTGATGGTGCATTGAAAGAAACTTTGATTGACGGAAAGAAAAAGCACAAACACAAAAAAACTTCACGCATCGATGCTATTGTAACCCATAAATACTGGGGTTATCCGATTTTCCTATTGTTCATTTTCACGATGTTTCAATCTACTTTCACCTTAGGACAATATCCAAAAGATTGGATTGGAGCAGTAGTAAGCTGGCTTGGAAACCTCGTTCAAAATAATATGGCTGATGGTTCATTACGCGATTTATTGGTGCAGGGAATAATCTCGGGTGTGGGTGGTGTCATCGTATTTTTGCCCAATATTCTGATTTTGTATTTCTTTATTTCGCTTATGGAAGATTCGGGTTATATGGCTCGTGCAGCATTTATTATGGATAAAATTATGCACAAAATGGGATTGCACGGCAAATCGTTTATTCCCTTAATCATGGGCTTTGGATGCAATGTACCGGCTATTTTAGCTACACGCACAATTGAAAATCGAAACAGTCGGATGATAACCATTTTAATTAATCCGCTTATGTCATGCAGCGCGCGTTTACCTGTTTACTTGTTGCTTGCCGGTGCATTTTTCCCAAATCATGCGGGTTTGGTATTGTTTGGTATTTACATGACCGGAATAGCCTTGGCAGTAATAATTTCCCGACTTTTGAAGCGATTTATGTTTAACAAAGATGAAACACCCTTCGTTATGGAATTGCCGCCTTATCGGGTGCCAACCTTAAAATCCATGTTTTCACATACTTGGGAAAAAGGCGAACAATATTTGAAAAAAATGGGAACAATCATTTTGATTGGCTCGATTATTGTTTGGTTTTTAGGATATTATCCACGTCCGGATAAAATGGGGACCTTAACTTCAACTGAAAAAATGGCACAGCAGGAAAACTCGTATATCGGACAAATCGGACATTTTATCGAACCGGTTATTGCACCGCTGGGCTTCGATTGGAAAATTGGAGTTTCTTTGCTATCGGGAGTTGCTGCCAAAGAAATTGTAGTAAGTACGCTGAGTGTGCTTTATACGGGTGAAAATAACACTCAAATCGGCTCGCTTTCGGAGCGACTGAAAACAGAACTCAAACCTGATGGAACAACATCGTTTTCGCCGATTGTGGCACTAGGCATGATGCTTTTTGTGTTGATTTATTTTCCTTGCCTGGCTACCATTGTGGCCATTAAAAACGAAACGAATAGTTGGGGATGGGCATTATTTGCTACCGGGTATAGTTTGATTTTAGCTTGGTTAGTCTCATTTTCAGTATTTCAACTTTTTGGATAAGTTTTTTGAATTAAACCATTTTTGATATGCAAAATTTAATTGTTTTTTTTATCGGAATTCTTGTTCTGGGCTATGTTAGCTGGAAGATGGTTAAAACGCTTACACGCAAACCAAATCCTTCAGATAAATGTGGTGGCTGCACCGGATGTGCATTGAAAGTGAATACTGGATGTGAAAATAATACGAAATTATAACAGCTATACTTTTATCACTTTTGAAACTCATTAGCCATAAAATAGCTAGATATTTGTTTTTAGTACTCTTTTTAGGGTATTATTGCAGTATCACGTTTTTTAATCATACCCACACTATAAATGGCATTACAATAGTCCATTCACATCCATTCAGCAGTAACGATGCTAAACATCCATTCAACCACACTCACAGTGCTAAGGGCTATATAATCATACAAACGTTAAGTCATATTAGCACCGGGCAACTGCCTGTTTTTTCCCCGATATCAGTATCAATTCTTCTACTTCGTATTTTGGAAATAAAAAAATCAGAATTTCTTATCGTACATGATTTTAATTTTTCCAACGGGTTGCGCGCACCTCCCTGTTTTTAAATTGCTGTTTATCTTTCACTTTCAAGCAATTATTCAGCATTGCTAATCTTCATTTTACAAATTCATCCATTTAAAAAAAAACTAAATGAATAGATTTTTTTATTGTATAGCCATTGCTATATTAATTTCTGCTTGTACAAAAAAAACTGAAAATCAAGAGGCAACTGATTTTACGGTTCGGGGTGACACAGTATTTCTGTCAGACCACTCTACCATTCGACAGAAACTTAGCATGTCCATTATTAGGAAAGAAAAATATAATTTTGAACTAGTAACTTCGGGTGCAGTAGAGGCAATCCCAAATAACTTCGCCCAAATAGCTCCTCCTTTTGCAGGTCGAATCACTAAATCACATGTTCGTTTAGGGCAAAAAGTAAAAGCCGGAGCGCCCGTTTTTGAAATCAGTTCGCCTTCATTTTACGAAACAGGTAAATCCTACTATCAAGCCAAGCAGGAAATGGAACTCGCACAAAAAAATTATAACCGTCAAAAAGATTTATTGAATAAAGATGTTGGAGTTGAGAAAGATGTAGAAGAAGCGGAAGTAAACTACGAATTGAAAAAGAAAGATTATGAAAACATGCTGGCAAGTTTAAAAGTTTTTCAGATAAATCCAACTCAATTGGTCTTAGGTCAACCACTTGTTGTTCGCTCACCTATAGATGGAATTATTGTCGAAAACAAAATAGTAATTGGTCAGTACGTTAAAGATGATTCCGAGCCGGTAGCTACTGTTGCTCAACTCAATAAAATCTGGGTAAAAGGACAAGTAAAAGAAAAAGATATCCGATTTATACATGAGTCCGATCAGGTTGATATTAAGCCGGTTTCGTTTCCTGATGTAACAATAAAAGGCACTATTTATCATGTAAACAATATGTTAGATGAAGAAACTCGGTCGGTCGGCGTTATAGTCGAATGTCCGAATACAACAATGCTAATGAAACAGGGAATGTATGTTACCGTAAATTTTCACAATTTCATTGACAATTCAATTGTAATACCATCGAAATCAGTTTATCAAATGGAGAATGCAAGTTATGTTTTTCTAAATATTGGCAAGAATAAATTTGTAAAACGCAAAATCACAACTTCAACCATTGAAGGTGACAAAACCATTGTTGTAACAGGATTAAATGCCGGTGACAAAATTATTGCAGAGGGAGGATTTTATTTTTTAGACGAAAACAATGGAAAATGAAAAAAATAATTTACAGTTCAATTAAAAATCGCTGGGTTATATCGGCTTTGTTTCTTTTAATCAGTGTTTTAGGCTATTATTCCTGGACTCAATTGTCTATCGATGCTTATCCCGATATTGCCGATACAACGGTTCAAGTAGCTACTCAGGTATCGGGTTTGGCGGCCGAAGAAATTGAGCAACAAATTACTGTGCCTATCGAGCGGTCACTCAATGGAATGCCGGGTTTAGTAAGTATGCGAAGTCGAAATGCATTTGGAATTTCAATAATAATACTGGTATTTGAAGATGGTGTTGAGGATTACTGGGCACGTCAACGCGTTCAGGAGCGAATATCGGATGTGGAACTCCCATACAATGCAAAACCGCAACTGAATCCTCTTACATCAGCTACCGGAGAAATTTACCGTTACATTATTGAAAGTAAAAGCAATGATTTACGAGCTTTAACAGACCTAAATAAATGGGTTATTATTCCTCGTTTGAAACAAGTCACCGGAGTTGCTGATGTTAGTAATTTTGGTGGAATTACTACCCAATTTCAAATAGAAATTAATCCTAAAAAGTTGGAGCAATACAATCTTTCAATAGGAGATGTTACGCAGAAAATTGTTGCAAATAATTCAAATGCAGGTGGCAGCATGCTTGATAGAGGTGATTTAAGTTATATCATACGTGGTATTGGCTTAGTGCAAAATCTGGACGATCTGGGTAAAGTTGTAGTTAAAACCGTTAACGGTGTGCCTGTTTATTTGAGTGATTTGGGCACGCTGAAATACGGTAATTTGGAACGAAAAGGTGTATTAAGTTATACCGACAAGAAGCGCGATTATTTAGAAAGTGTAGAGGGTATTGTTCAGTTACTCAGATGGCAAAATCCCAGTAAAGTGCTTGATGGAATTCATAAAGCTGTAGAAGAATTAAATTCCGAAATATTACCCAAAGGAGTTAAAATAGTTCCTTATCTTGACAGAACTACCTTGGTGAACACCACCTTGGATACAGTTTCGCATACACTTGTTTTTGGAATGATATTGGTGTTGTTGGTTTTAATTATTTATTTGGGTAGTTGGCGAGGAGCTTGCATTGTAGCTATTACTATTCCTATTTCACTTCTTATAGCATTCATTTTAATGCGTTTGACACATATTCCGGCCAATTTGCTCTCGCTTGGAGCTATTGACTTTGGGATAATTATTGACGCTTCCATTATCATGATGGAAACTATTTTGAAAAAAAGAGAAAATAATCCTGATTTACCGTTCGAAATTCCATCGATAGTTAATAGGGTATTTGAAGTAGCAAAACCGGTATTTTTTTCGAGTATTATCATTATTACAGCTTATTTGCCCCTTTTTGCTTTCGAGCGAATTGAAAAGAAAATGTTCACGCCAATGGCTTTCACTTTAGGTTATGCACTTGTTGGAGCTTTGATTGTGGCATTGTTCCTTATTCCGGGTTTGGCTTATACGGTCTATAAAAAACCTCAGAAAACATACCAAAACAAATGGTTAGAGCGATTGACCAATAATTTTTCAAATCAAACCAAAAAAAATATTGAAAAACCAAGAATCATTTTTGCAACATTGGCCTTCATTCTTTTATCTACTGTTATACTGTGTGTTTCGGTGGGAAAAGATTTCTTGCCTACTCTGGATGAGGGCTCACTGTGGTTGCAAATTCAATTACCACCCGGAATAACAATAGATAAGGCTAAAGCAATGGGCGATACACTGCGACGGCGAATAATAAAACACGATGAAATAACATACGTCTTGTTACAAACCGGCAGGGATGATGAAGGTACAGACCCTTTTTCAAAATCACATATAGAATGTTCAGTAGGGTTAAAACCGTACAAAGAATGGAAAAACGGTAAAATGAAAAATGATTTGATAAAAGAACTATCAACTGAATTTCATACAATGCCGGGATATACAATTGGATTTGCTCAACCAATTTCGGATATGGTTATGGATCAAATGGCAGGTGCACACAGCGATTTGGCAATAAAAATATTTGGTGATAATCAAAAAGAAGCTCGTGAAATTGCCGAAAAAACGGCAAAGATAATTCAAACCATTCCGGGAGCTGAAGATGTGATAATTGATCAGGAGGCACCGCTACCCCAATTGCAAATTCGCGCCGACAGGGACAAAATAGCGATGTACGGTCTCAACGTAGCTGATGTAGCCGAACTTATTGAAATCGCTATCGGTGGAAAAGCAGTTTCGCAGGTTTTTGTTGAGAATAAGAATTACGATATCATTTGTCGGTTTGTTGAAGAAAGTAGAAATACTCCCGAAAAAATAGGAAATCTAATGTTAACATCGGCAAGTGGTGCTAAAATTCCACTTTCACAAGTTGCAGAAATTAAATTAACTACCGGTGCAAGTACAATTACCCGTGAAATGAACAAACGATACTTGGCCATCCGCGTAAACTTGCGAAATGTCGATTTAACAACATTTCTAACCGAAGCTCAACGAAAAATAGAAAAAGACCTTATTTACAATCACGAAAAATTCAATATTCAATGGGGAGGTCAGTTTGAAAATCAGACACGTGCATACGCCCGACTTGCAATTATTGTTCCTTTAGCTTTGCTTCTTATCTTTATTTTGCTTTACGGAGCATTCGGTAAATTAAGACAAGCAGCCACCTTGATGGGAATTATACCTTTAGCATTGTTTGGCGGAATGTTGGCACTAAATGTACGTGGCATGACACTTAATGTTTCATCGGCAGTAGGTTTTATTGCTTTGTTTGGAGTTTCTATTCAAAATGGAGTTATTATTTTCTCGCGAATCAACTTTTTGCGAAAAAATGGCATGGAACTCAAAACCGCTGTAATAGAAGGTGCGCGACAGCGATTTAGACCAGCTATCATGACTGCCACTGTGGCAATAGTTGGTTTATTTCCTGCTTCAATTTCCACTAACATTGGTTCAGATGTGCAACGTCCACTGGCAACAGTCATCGTTTACGGATTGTTTTTTGCAACAATAATAACGCTTTACCTCTTACCTTCAATGTATTATATGATAGAAAAACGTTTTGGAAAGGAACAGATCCATGATTAAATATATTTCATTTTGCACAAAATTATGTTCTTATATTTTAGTCGGCATATATGTGTGTACTTCGCAAGAAATTAAAGCACAGACTGATACAACATTTAATCGTATAAATTTAACGTATGAAAATTATATGATGAACGTGTTAAATCACAATTTAGATTTCGCAGCTCAAAAGTTCAATGTCTCTATTGCCGATGCACAAATTGAGGCGGCTCGTGTATTTAAAGATCCGATAGTCGCAATTAATTGGACTGGAAATAAAGAAAATATTTCAAAAAATGGATTTGGGGTTTCGAGCCAAATTACTCAAACAATTGAACTTGGTCAAAAACGAAAAGCCAGAATAAATTTTGCGAAAAGCCAAAGCGAGATTTCTGAAGCTTTACTTAAAGATTATCTACGCAACCTGCAGGCTGATGCAACACTCGATTATATGAACGCATTAAAGCAAAATCAGTTTTTTAAAGTAATGCTCAATTCATACCAACTCATGAAAAAACTGGCAGATGCTGATAGCATTCGGTTCAATTTGGGGAGTATAAAATCCATCGATGCTATACAAAGTAGAATTGAAGCAGGAATAAATTTTAATAATCTTTGTCAGATTGCATCCGATCGAAAAAATTCACTCTTAAAACTCTCACTTCAAACAAGTAATTTCCAGAATGATAGCTTGTTTTCTCCGATTGAAACTTTTGAAAAAATAGATAGATTGTACGCACTAAATGGATTGTTGGCAGAAGCTTTAAACAATCGGGCAGATTTACTTGCTGCTAAATTAACTATTTTGGGTAATGAGAGTCAATTGATTTTGACAAAAAAAGAACGAATTGCTGACATTGATTTTACAATTGGTGCCAGTAATTCCTATTTGGGAGGTGGAATATACTCACCCGAGCAATCAACTATTTTTACAGGAATTGCTATTCCGTTAAAATTTTCGAATGCAAATAAAAGCACCCTGCAAATCGCGAAATACCAAGTAAATCAATCCGAGTTAGTGTACAAACAACTTGAACTTAAGGTTCAAAATAGTGTTTGTCAGTCATTTAATTTATACAAATCTTTATGTAAACAGGTCGATAATTTTAATAAAGGATTGTTGACTAAAGCAAAAGATGTGTTAAATGCTAAAATTTATAGCTATTTGCGTGGAGAAACCTCTTTGCTTGAAGTACTTAACGCCCAACGCACGTACAACGATTTACAACTTTCATATTATCAAACTGTATACGATTGCAATGCTGCATTAGTCGAACTTCAACGTTCTGTTGGAATTTGGGATATTGAATTTTAATTTCAAGTTAATATATATATTTGCCTTAAAACAATTTCGAACGCATCTTAAGGTATGCAAAAATTAGTCCTGTTCAAGCCCTTATTTGGAATTAACAGCCTATCTTTGCAGAAATTTGAATCTAATTTTATTCGAAGACAAAATTAGATTTATTTTAGGCTCAATTATAAATATCAAGATGAATCTAAAACTCAAGAATATTGCCGGTAGAATTTTGATATTCTTCCTTGTTGTTCAGACTTTAAATCTGAGCGTCAATTCTCTTGATTTTTATACAGCAATCAAAACAACAAATTCAGTTCAGGATGAAGACTTTGTCGATTCAATGATTGAATTTTTGGTTGAAAATGTTATGGGTTTTTCAAAAGACACATTTCACGACAAAGCAAATGTAGACAATAACTCTAAAGATCAACAAAATATAGCTCATTTTGATCTGAAATGGCTTCCAAAAATACTGTTAATTACAGAACTCTCTGAAACAGTGAATGAAATAAAGAAACAAATTCCGATGAACGATCGACTTGTTAACCTTTATTTCAGCGAAGTGCCAGTCAAACCTCCTCAATTCCTCTCAGTTTAGTTCATTTGGCGAACTTATCTTATCAAAACTCAAGGTTTAATCTATTAGTTTTTAATACATTCAAATTTTATGAATCATAATTTTTGTGATGTTTTTATAGGCATTTTTGTATCTTTGCCTTGAAAATAGTATAAAAACCAATTTTAAATTCATATATTTATGCAACGATTTATTAAACTTGCAGTTATTTTTCTTTGCCTTACATTAACAACAATAGCCAGTGCCCAGAAAGCAAGCACACTCGGAACGGATACGGTAACATTAAAATTAGACAGTTTACAAAGTATCTTTCTACATAAAAACTTGATGCTTTTGGCTCAACGCTATAATATAGACGCTCAAAAAGCATTGATTGCACAGGCAAAATTGTTTCCAAACCCGACTTTAAATTTTGGGACACCGATTTATCAATCAGTTACCGACACATTTTTCCCTTTTGGAATAGATGGTGAAATTACAATCGGATTATCACAGGTGATAACCTTGGCAGGGAAGCATAATAAACAAGTGAAAATAGCTCAAACCAATGCTTCACTTTCTGAATATCAGTTTTACGACTTGATGCGAACGCTGAAACATACCTTGCAATCCGATTTCTATAACATTTACTTTTTGCTCCAATCAGCGAAAGTTTATGATACGGAAATTGATGCTTTAAAGCAAGTGACTGATGCTTTTGCACGGCAAAATGGTAAGGGTTATATCTCTGAAAAAGAAGTAATACGTGTGAAAGCGCAGTTATACAGTTTGCAAAGTGAATACAGCGATTTGAAAAATCAGATTAACGATATTCAAAGTGAAATGCGAATTTTGCTTCATGCTAACACGGTTTTTATTGTTCCTGAAGTAGATACAACAACTTTTACAAGATTAAATCCCGAAAAATATCCACTTGCTGCGGTTATGGATTCAGCACTTAGCACACGTCCCGATTTAAGAATAGCCAAACTCAATACTGACCTAAGCACTCAGAATTATCATTTGCAAAAAGCCATGGCTGTACCGGATTTGACCCTTCAATTGGGTTACGATCAGCAAGGAGGATATATTAACAATATGACAACCTTGGGAATTGGAATCGATTTACCTTTTTTAAACCGAAATCAGGGAAATATTAAGTCGGCCAAAGCCTTGATAAAATTCAATCAGGCTAACTTCGAAGCAACTCAATCAACGATAAAAGAACAGATTTACAGCACGTTATTGAAAGCAATAGAAAGTGACAGGTTGTTAAAAAACAGAGATGCCGGTTTTGAAAAAGATTTCGACAAAATGTTGACCGAAGTACTGAAAAACTATCAGGTAAGAAATATCAGTTTAATCGAATTTCTGGATTTTTACGATTCGTACAAACAAAACACCCTGCAAATTAATAGTATTAATTTCAATCGGGTAAACGCCTTCGTTGATTTAAACTATTATTCAGGAATAGACTATTTTAAAAATTAAAAATTATTTTGAAATATGAAGTTATTAAATTTTAGAATATTAAGGGCAATAGGAATCGTATTTCTTATCGGCCTTTTTTTTCAATCATGCAAAAAGGATAAAGCAACTTTCACATCAGAAGGTGCCAACTATGTTTTGCCCGATTCGTTGGCAAAAACATTGATTATTGATTCGATTCAAAATTGCCAATTAACAAATACGATATCATTGAGCGGAAAAGTGGCTTTTAACGATGACAATGTAGCCAAGATTTATCCCATGGTAAGTGGTGTAATTCAAGACATTAAAGTCATGTTGGGTGATTATGTGCATGCCGGACAAGTTCTTGGTGTGATTAAAAGTTCCGAAATGGCCGGATTTAGCAATGACCTGGTTAATGCCGAAAGTAATTTGCGTGTAGCGTCTAAAAATTTAGATGCAACGCGAGATATGTTTAAAAGTGGGTTAGCCTCTCAAAAAGATGTTTTGACTGCCGAAGCAGCTCACGATCAGGCACAATCTGAACTTAACCGCGTGAAACGTGTACTGCACATCAACGGTGGCAACACGAATGGCGATTTTTTGGTACGTTCACCAATAAATGGGTTCGTTGTCGAGAAATTTGCAACGAATAATATGTCCATTCGAGGCGATAATAACACAAATCTTTTTACTATTTCCGATTTGAAAAATGTGTGGATTATTGCCAATGTGTACGAATCGAATATTAGCATGATTCATTTGAACGACAATGTGGAAGTATCGACTCTTTCGTATTCCAACAAAGTTTTTAAAGGTAAGGTGGATAAAATTATGAATGTGCTCGATCCAACCAACAAAGTCATGAAAGTTCGTGTGGTACTTCCAAATCCCGATTATGTGTTAAAGCCGGAGATGTTTGCCAATGTGAAAGTTACGAATCAGGAAAACAAAGTGGCACTATGTGTGGCTTCCTCTGCAGTGGTTTTCGATCATAGCCAGAATTATGTGTTGAAGTATCATACCAATGCAGATATACGCATAATTCCTGTACAAGTAATTAATACTTCGGGCGACCGATCATTTATTACCGGAGGTGTTAAACCCGGCGACAAGATTATTGCTTCACAAGCTATACTTATTTATGATGCTTTAAACAATTAGTTCGATACTTATGAATAAGCTTTTAAAAAATCTTATTGCCTTTTCGCTTCAAAACTATTATTTTGTGCTTTTTGCAACGCTTTTGTTGCTCATTGCAGGAATAATAACGTTTGTCAGCATGCCCATAGAGGCTTTTCCCGACGTGACAAATACCGAAATAAGCGTAATTACACAATGGCCGGGCAGAAGTGCAGAAGAGGTGGAGAAATTTGTCACTACTCCCATAGAAATTGCGCTTAATCCGGTTCAAAAAAAAATGAGTTTACGCTCCACAAGTATTTTCGGGTTATCATTTGTCAAACTGGTATTCGATGACGGAGTGATGGATAAGGATGCCCGTTCGCAGGTAACTAATTTACTGGCCAATGCTGATTTGCCGGAGGGTATTCAGCCTTCTGTACAGCCTCCTACCGGACCTACTGGCGAACTATTTCGTTACACGCTCAGAAGCACTTTTCGTGGACCACGTGAACTCAAAACTCTTCAGGACTGGGTGATTGACCGTCAGATTCGGGCGGTGCCGGGTGTGGCCGATTTGGTTAGTTTTGGCGGAAAAGTAAAAACCTATGAAATTCAGGCAAATCCCGAAAAACTGGCTACACTGGGAATCTCCGCTCTCGACCTCTATACGGCTGTAAACAAGAGTAATGTAAACATCGGCGGCGACATTATCAATAAAAACAATCAGGCTTATGTAGTGCGTGGAATAGGGCTGCTGAATAATATCAACGAGATAAAAAATGTGGTGGTTCAGAATATAAATGGAATTCCGGTATTGGTAAAAGATGTAGCCGAAGTAGAAGTTTCCAATCTACCCCGACTGGGTTTGGCATCGCGCTCTGATGCGGTTTTTGATAAAAACGGAAAACGCTCTGTAACCGATGAAGAAGATGTGGTGGAAGGTATTGTAATTATGCGTAAGGGCGAAAACCCTTCGCAAGTGATTGATGCCGTGAAAGCTAAAATTGATGATCTCAACAAGCGGGTAATGCCGAAAGACACTAAGATAGTTACGTTCTACAATCGTGAAAACCTTATTAATTATGCTTCAAGTACGGTTTTACATAATCTGTTTGAAGGTATATTGCTGGTTACGCTGCTTATTTCGCTATTTATGTTCAACTGGCGAACAACACTTATTGTTTCCATTGTAATTCCACTGGCTTTGCTGTTTGCTTTTATCTGCCTGAACCTAATGGGAATGAGTGCTAACCTGCTCTCACTCGGAGCAGTCGATTTCGGGATAATTATTGATGGGGCGGTCGTCATGGTCGAGGGATTATTTGTGGTACTCGACCGTAAAGCACGTGAAGTGGGCATGGAGCGGTTCAACAAAATGACCAAAAAAGGATTAATTAAAAAGGATGGAGCACGGTTGGCTAAAGCCATTTTCTTTTCCAAACTTATTATTATCAGTGGATTGATTCCAATTTTTGCATTTCAGAAAGTAGAAGGAAAAATGTTTTCTCCGCTTGCATTTACACTTGGATTTGCCTTATTGGGTGCTTTAATAACCACTCTTACCTTAGTTCCGGTTCTTATACGTTTGTTGCTGAATAAAAATGTTACAGAAAAACACAATCCGGTAGTACATTATCTCACCGAAAAGTTGATGAAAGCATTTGATTTTACCTATCATCATAAAAAATCAACACTGATTGGAGCTTCAGTTGTTATCGTTATAGGCTTATTTGCCTTTAAGTTCCTGGGGTCTGAGTTTATTCCCGAATTGGACGAAGGCTCCATTTACCTTCGCGTGCAATTGCCTTATTCTGCCTCACTCGATAAATCCATTGAAGTTTCAAAACAGGTTAGGGCTGCTATGATGCAGTTTCCGCAGGTGCAAAATATCATTTGCCAAACCGGCCGACCCGACGATGGAACAGATGTAACCGGATTTTACAACAATGAATTCAACATTCAGCTTTATCCCCAGGAAGATTGGAAGCCAAAAATTACTAAAGATGAACTTATTGACCAAATGACCAAAAAACTGGCATATATTCCCGGAGTAGATTTAAACTTTTCACAGCCTATTTCGGATAATATCGAAGAAGCTGTTTCGGGTGTAAAAGGTTCTATTTGTGTGAAAATATTTGGCGATTCGCTGAACTACATGGAGCAGAAAGCCGGTGAAGTGTATAATGTGATGAAATCAGTTCGTGGATTAGCCGATTTAGGTGTAATAAAAAATATCGGTCAGCCCGAACTGGACATTGAATTGAACCAGCAACGCATGGCTTCATACGGAGTCTCCACAGCCGATGCCAATGCAGTTATTGAAATGGCAATTGGTGGAAAAGCTGCAACAATGCTGTACGAAGGTGTGCAGAAATACGATATCCGCATTCGGTTTCCCGAAGAATTTCGCAATACAGCTGATAAGATTGGAAATTTAATGATTCCAACTTCCAATGGTTCAAAAGTTCCGATATGTGAAATCTCCGAGATCACGACAAAAACCGGTCCGTGTCTGATTTTCCGTGATGCTAACCGACGTTATTCGGTTGTTAAGTTTTCTGTGCGCAACCGTGATATGGGAAGTGCAGTAGCCGAAGCTCAAGAAAAAGTTGCTAAAACTGTAAAACTTAAAAATGGATACGATATGATTTGGCAGGGTGATTTTGAAAACCAGCAACGTGCTGAAAAACGTTTGGCACAGGTTGTTCCGCTAAGCCTGATACTGATTTTCATACTACTTTTTGCTTTATTTGGAAATATGAAAGATGCCGGACTGGTATTCCTCAATGTCCCATTTGCCATAGTTGGTGGTGTAGTTATGTTATTAGTTACCGGAACAAATTTCAGTATTTCAGCAGGAATCGGATTTATTGCGCTGTTTGGTATTTGTATTCTCAGCGGCGTTTTGCTTATCAGTGCATTCAAAGATAATTTTGAATTGATGAAAGGTCAGAAAAATCTGCTTCAAATATCTATTCAAAAAGGTGTTCGGACCATGATTCGTCCCGTAATGATGACAGCCTTGATGGCTGCTATCGGATTGTTGCCTGCTGCCATTTCACACGGAATTGGGTCAGAAAGTGCTCAACCATTGGCGCGTGTGGTAATTGGTGGAATAATCTTTGCCATGTTTTTCTCCTTATTAATTTTCCCGCTTATTTTTGCATGGGCATATCGGAGTGTGGGAAGTATTCATGAAAAGAAAACGCTCGAAACACTTTAATGTAAATCAGACAGGGTTTGTGGGATTTCTCAAACCCTGCTTGATTCTTTTTCTTCTTCCGAATTAAGTCAAAATCTCCACTTAAAAAGGTTATTTTTTGAACATTGTACAACACGAAATACTATATTTTTGTGCCATAAATCTGAATTCGAATAATGGATCAAAAAAAAAGAGCAATATGTTTAATTACAACAACTCAGGATTAAGAAAAATGAAACGAATTATCTTCGTATTGTTTATTTTTGCCGTTTTACAGTCGCTTCATGCAACAATTCCATTACCCAATATTCCAACAACTCAATTTCTGATTACCAATTATGGTGCAAGCACATCAAATGTCGATAATTCATCTTATATAAATGCCACAATTTCGGCAGCTAATAGTGCGGGTGGTGGTACAGTTGTAATTCCATCAGGAACGTTTTTGAGCGGACCGATAACTATGAAAAGTAATGTTCGGTTTTTCCTTGATGCTGGTTCAGTTTTGCAAATGATGCCTTATGGTACAGGTAATGGTAGTCCAGCCGGTTCATATCCAAACAATGGAACAACAGACAGTTATACACATTTAATTTTTGGTTCGGGATTGTCAAACATTGAAGTAAGTGGCACCGGAACTATTGAAGGCAATGGAACAGATTGGTGGACTGCTTATAAAGCAAATACAAATATTTCAAGACCCTATTTAATTCGCTTTAAAGCTTGTAATACCGTGTTGATTAAAGATATTACGCTCCAGAATGCACCGAATGTACACGTTTGTCTGGGTCAAAGCAGCTCGATGGGATCAAACGGAACGATTTCAAATATTACCATTAAAGCCCCATCTACTTCTCCAAACACCGATGCAATAGATATCTGGTATTGGAATGGCGTTAATATTATCAATTGTAATCTCTCCGAAGGCGATGATAATGTAGCAGTAGACAGCTATGGGCAGAATGTTTCAATTAAAAATTGTATATTTGGAGATGGGCACGGTGTTTCAGTGGGTAGTTATGCCACCAATGTACAAAATCTTACCGTTGATAGTTGCACATTTACCAACACAACCAACGGAATTCGTTTAAAATCAGCACGTGGAAGAGGTGGAGCAGATTCAACCTTTGTTTATTCCAATATTACTATGAAAAATGTAAAATATCCGTTCTACATTACAAGTTGGTATCCTACAGAGCCGTACCCTGCTTCGGCTCAGGTTGCTTCAGCTCTTACAAGCACAACCCCATCGTGGAAAAATATAACTTTTAAAAATATCACCGCTACCAATTCAACTTATGCAGGTATTATTTATGGATTGCCAGAAATGTATGTGAATAATATAGTCTTTGATAATGTTCAGATTAGTGCAACTAATCAAGGTTTAGTCACAAATTTTGTTAGCGGATTGGTGTTTAAAAACTGTTCAAGCATAACTGTTCCAAGCAGCAAAGGAGCAGCTATTATACCTTACAACGCCGACATTAATGGAATAAACCTTACAAGTGGTGTTTCCACTTCGTGCTCAACATCCGTAGATCAAATCAATGCCGAAACAGAACTTTCGTGTTTCCCAAATCCACTGACAGGCAGTAGTTTAACCATTAATGCCGGATTTGGCATTCAGAAAGTAAAAATATACAATTTCACAGGAGCTGAAATGAAAGAAATTGGAGGCAATAAATTAACCAACCTTCTTGTAAATCTTTCGGATTTTGCATCCGGATATTATATTATTCAAGTTGTGTTGGAAAATGGGGCTTCAAATTCAATGAAACTGATAAAAAATTAATGACTTAAACACTTATTAGCCTTTTCTGTATTTCCGTTTGCGCAAAATCTGATACGAAATACCAAAAATCAATAACAAACCCAATGGAACTAACACATTCATTAGCTGCCAGGTAAGTCTGTCATCATTGCTGATTTTTTTATTAAGTAATCTGAGTTTTATAGTCCGGTTACGCAGTTGCATCCAACCATCGTTATCGGCTAAATACAACACGGCATTTTGAATAAAATCCTTGTTTCCAAATTGCTGATTCATGTAGCGATCATATCCAAGCGGAATGCTGGTGCTATCTTTCAATTGAATTTCATTGCGAATAATATCGCCGGAGGCAACAACAATCTGACGCGTATTAAAACTTAGTTTTCGAAACGGTAAAGTGTTTTTCAATCCCCTCGGAATCATTCTGTTGGCAAAATCCGAATCAAAAATACCTTCCATCGCCACGGCAACCGGTACATAACTACTGTTAAAATAAGATTTATCGTTGGCGTTTAACTTTTGACTTAAATCAATAGTAGCTGGAGTTCCAATGATATGCGTATTGTCGGAAGTAGCTAATAATAAGTTATAATTAACGCGTTTATTAGCTCCTACCAAATCAATTCCGGAGCAAAATTCGGTTCGCACTTCTGTTATATTTCTGGAAACCGGATGCTCAGGCGAGGTTAAAAGCAAAGGGGCGAAATACCAGGGAGTCGGTTCAAATTGGGGAGTTTCACCTGCCGGAGCAATATTTATCGGAACAGATGCACATTGTACGTCCTGCAATATCACCGGATTAATCCGAATGCCATAACGAAAAAGTTGATCGTTCAGATTTACATCCAATTCCATAGCCGGTGAAAGTCCGATAGTCGACAAATTATTACGGGCAATTTTCACACCATCAATCAACCATAAAACCCGACCGCCATTCATAATATATTGATCGATAATAAATTTGTCCGATTCGCTGAAAGGTTTTGTTGGTCGGGCAATGATAACGACTTTGTAAGGTGAAAGAATGCTTGCATTTGTTGCTAAAATACCCCGGTCGATTTGAAAATATCGACTCAGTGATTTGCTTATATCATACGTTTCAGGTTCTGTAAGTTCACCATGTCCTTCGAGAAAGGCTATTTTTGACACTTCCGTATTAATAAGGCGACGAATACCATCAGTGATTTCAAATTCGAGATTCTCGATGGAAATATTTAAATTTTCTTCGCCCGAATTTCCCCGAATATTTTTTAGCAGACACAATGTTACAACTTTGCTCTTATATCGAACTTCAATCCATGGAAAAATAATCTTTTGAATAGATTTTCCTTCTTTATCACGCTCATAAACAGCTGTTGGAGTCATTCCCCGTGCTTGGAGTTCTTCGTATTTTTTTTCTCTTTGTTGTGAATTATCAGCTAACGATGGATTTTCGTACAAAATATCTATAGGTTGATCGGAATAAACCGAAAGCTCATCTAATAACTCTAGGGTTGATTTTCTTAACCGTTGAAAACCCGAATTCAAGTCACCATTGAGGTAAACAGTCACTTTTAATGGAGCATCTACCTTTGCCATTAATAATTTTGTCTGCTCGGAAATGCTGTATCGTTTATCCGATGTCAAATCGATACGAAAAAAGTAAAAAACCGAAAGTGAAATCATTGCCAAAAGGCAAACTGTAAAAATGATATTCCGTTGATTTTTAATTTTCATACTTAAAAATTAAGCTGTAAAATTTGAACATGTTAAGCCACAAATCTTTTTTTATCAAACCTAAGTTGATTTGCAAAGATAATCAATTTTTGAAAGCCTGACCTTCACAATAACCCCACTTATTGCAATTGCCTTAAAAAATCCTTATTTCCAATCCACCCATTAAAATGAGTATTGAATGGGTGGATTAATTTTATTATCTTTGCCATTCGGGAAATATTCGTTTGGTAATTTCTGAAAATTTTGACTTTCAACGAGTTGAAATGCGATTCAGATTTAATATGTTTCCTGTAAAAAAAATTAAACAAAAATCTCTGAGTAAATAATTAACTATGGGTAAGATAATCTCGTTGGCAAATCAAAAAGGTGGGGTTGGAAAAACCACTACGGCTATAAATTTAGCAGCATCGTTGGCAACATTGGGGAAAAAAGTTTTGTTAATTGATGCTGATCCACAGGCAAATGCCTCATCAGGATTAGGAATTGATATTCGTACACTTCAATTTACAATTTACGAATGTCTGATTGATAACGTACCGCCTCTTCAGGCAATTCACCCTACCGAAATTGAAAATTTATTTGTATTGCCTTCTCATATCGATTTGGTTGGAGCTGAAATTGAAATGTTGAACATGGATAATCGCGAACATGTGATGAAAAACATTCTCACTGCTTTAAAGCCTCTTTACGATTATTTGTTAATTGATTGTTCACCATCATTGGGATTGATTACTGTAAACGCTTTGACTGCTTCCGATTCTGTCATTATTCCGGTTCAATGCGAATATTTTGCACTCGAAGGAATCAGTAAGCTGCTGAATACCATTAAAATAATTAAGAGTAAACTAAATCCAACGTTGGAAATCGAAGGATTTTTGTTGACCATGTTTGACAATCGATTGCGATTAGCCAATCAGGTGTACGCCGAAGTAAAGAAACACTTCCAGGGTATGGTTTTCGAAACGGTTATTACACGAAATGTTCGGTTAAGTGAAGCACCAAGTCACGGCAAACCTGTATTGCTTTATGATGCAGAATCAAAAGGGTCAACCAATTACATGGATATGGCTAAAGAACTGATTGCAAAACACAAGTGATTTTCAATGATTTGATTTTCGGTTCCCAATAAAATATAAACAACAAAATTGGTAATTGAAGATTAATAATTGAAAATTGAAAATTAATAATTGAATAATTGAATTTATGGCAAAAAATATAACCGGATTAGGAAAGGGATTAGGGGCACTGATTGATACCGAAAATATCAATACAGGTGGTTCATCTTCGATAAGTGAAGTGGAAATGAATTTGATTTTTGCAAATCCAAATCAACCACGAAGTCATTTCGATGAAGAATCTTTAACCGAATTGGCAACTTCTATACGTGAATTAGGTGTTATATCGCCCATTACATTGCGCAAAAATGAAAATGGAACTTATCTGATTATTGCCGGTGAACGACGTTTCCGTGCTTCAAAATTAGTTGGATTAAAGTCTATTCCGGCATATATCAAAACTGCTGCTGATGAGCAAGTTATGGAAATGGCTTTGATTGAAAATATTCAACGCGAAGACTTGAATGCCATCGAGATTGCACTGACATTTTATAGGTTAATGGAAGAGTATAAACTGACTCAGGAGCGATTGAGCGACCGTGTTGGAAAAAAACGAGCAACCATTGCCAATTACCTGCGTTTACTCCGTCTGCCTGCCGAAATTCAGATGGGAATAAAGGATAAAAAAATTGATATGGGACATGCCCGTGCTATTTTAGGCTTGCCCGAACCTGCAGCTCAATTGAATTTATACGAATTGATTCTTAAAAATGATTTTACGGTCAGGAGGGTAGAAGAATTGGTTCGAAACTTTATAGAAACAGGGGATTTCGAAGCCAAAGCAAAACCTGCCGAGCCAAATCCCGTAAAAAGTTTGCCTGAATTTGGCGAGTTGCAACATCAGTTGAGCAAAGTTTTTGGAACAAACGTGCAATTTATATGTAATCCTGATGGTAAAGGGAAAATATCCATACCGTTTGCAAATGATGAAGAATTGGCACGTATCATGGAACTTTTTGACAAAATTTAATCTTCGTTTTTGTGTTTCAAACCCGAAATATACTCTTATTTTTTATCATCCTGATTTCGTTGAAAGTTCGGGCTGAAGAGATTGATACCATAAAATCAATACGGGTAGATACGATTATTTCTAAAAATGTTGGGTTGACAAAAAAAATAAAATCAGTTTTAAAATCCGATTCTACCAATTTGAAAACCTTTAAACCCGACCCTATAAAATCGGTATGGATGGGTGCAATTATTCCGGGTTATGGGCAAATTTTGAATAAGAAATACTGGAAATTGCCAATTATTTATGGCGGCTTTTTGGGTTGTGCTTATGCCATTGCTTGGAATTCAGGAACTTATAATACTTATTTAACTGCATATCAGGATATTATCAGTAATAATCCAAGTCAAACGAGTTATTTACAAATCATACCAAAAGGATATACACTGGCTGATTTGGGTGGAATAAGCGGATTCACGAATATTCTGAATACCAAACAACAAATTTTTCACCGATACCGCGATTTAAGTATAATTGTAACCGTTGGGTTATATGCTTTAACGTTGGTGGATGCTTATGTGGATGCTCAATTGTACGACTTTGACATAAGTCCCGATTTATCTATGCATATCCAACCTACACTTTTGCAAAATACAAGCGGTTCGCCCAATACATTTGCCATGCAATGCAGTTTTCGTTTAAAATAAACGATATCATCAGAAAACCATTTTCTTACATGAGCCTTCGAACATTTTCACTTATTCTATTCATAATATTCACATTTTCAGTTTGTTTTTCGCAAGTGAAAAAAACTGCTAATACTGAATTAATGGGTGATTCGACCTTAGCCATTCCTTATGAATTTGATAATGCCATGAATTTTATGCTTCGTTCCTGGGTAATTCAACGGGCAAATCCATCGGATTGTCGCTCGGACAACGATGCCGTAAGTGTTTCTGATTCAATTTATAAACAACGCTTATCAAAGCTACCTTATTTAATGGAAATGCCCTATAATCCAACAGTAAGGTCGTTTATTGATTTATACACGGTACATAAACGGCGACAATTGGAGTATATGCTCGGCATGAGTAATTATTATTTCCCCATGTTCGAACAGGTTTTGAGTGCTAATAATTTACCATTGGAATTGAAATACTTATCTATTATTGAGTCGGCATTAAATACAACAATTGTTTCGCGCATGGGAGCAGCAGGTTTGTGGCAATTGATGATTGGAACAGGACGGATGTATGGTTTAGAAATCAATAGTCTGGTGGATGAACGTTTGTCGCCGGTGAAAGCAACTAATGCGGCTGCTCATCTTTTGAAGGATTTATATGCTATTTACGGCGATTGGAACTTAGTGATTGCGTCCTATAATTGCGGTCCGGGAAATATCAGTAAAGCAATGAGGCGTTCGGGAGGAAAACGTGACTACTGGAAGATTTACCCGTTTTTGCCCCGCGAAACACGAGGTTATGTTCCAATATTTATTGCAGCTAATTATTCGATGCACTATTCTAAGGAACACAATCTTTGTGCAGCTACTGTCAATATGCCTGCGTTAACTGACACGGTGATGGTGCATAAACGAATACATTTGGAGCAAATAGCAGCAGTTTTAAATTTGCCGATTGAAGAAGTTAGATTGTTAAATCCGCAATATCGAAAAGATATAATTCCGGGTGATATCAAACCATACGAATTGTGTTTACCAATTAATTATGCATCTGTTTTTATCGAAAAAATCGATCAGATTACAGCCTTTAAAGCAGATGAGTTGGTCAACAACCGCCGAAGTGAAATTGAAGTGCCACAAATTGCTGATAATTATACTCCCGGCGGATCGGGTAAAGTAATCATACATAAAGTTAAATCGGGTCAAACACTTGGTACAATTGCAGCAAAATATGGAATATCGGTTATTAAACTTAAAAGATGGAATAACATCAAAGGTTCAGCTATTCGCCCGGGACAACGTCTAAAGATTATCAAATAATTGCCAATTCTGAATTTTCAGTTTAGATTTCAATCGTTTACAAACCCTCAATTACACTTAAAAATATGGAAAAGCTTTTCTATTCAATTTCGGAAGTTGCCGAAATGTTTTCGGTGAATCAATCCAATTTACGTTTTTGGGAAAAAGAATTTAAACAGTTAAAACCCAAACGAAATGCTAAGGGAACTCGATTTTATTCGCCTGAAGACATTCAGATTATAAAACAAATTATTTATCTGGTCAACGAGCAAAAACTGACACTCGATGGTGCTCGCCGTAAATTGGGTCAAAAAAAAGATAGTGTTGCTAAACAACAGGAAGTGGTGGAGCGTTTAAAGAAAATAAAAGCCGAACTTCAGGGCATTTCGAATGCTTTATCTATGGATTTACACTGATATAAATATAAAGCGAGAAGAAATTCACGCTTTTTTTTGATGTTTAAATTTTAGAAATGACAAAAATAAAGAAAGAGAAACAGACTATCCAAATCATGATACAGTTCTATTGCCGAAAAAAACACGGTAATAAAAACTTGTGTCAACAATGTGAAGAATTGAAACAATATGCGTTGACACGATTGGAAAAATGTTCCTTTGGTGATGACAAGCCGGCTTGCAAAGACTGTAAAATTCATTGTTATAATCCACACAAACGATACCAGATTCGACAAGTTATGCGCTTTTCGGCACCTCGAATGCTGATTTATTATCCTTTCGAGTTTATTCGCCATTATTTATCAAAATAAAAATCAAAGAAAACTATTGCTAATACAAACGAATCGGGGTCAAAACTAAATCAAAAAAATAAATACAAACTTTTAAAAGATAAGTTTCTAAAAAAGAATAAGGAGCGTATATTTGTATTATTTTTGCACGCTATTTCAACTCTAATATGGAAAATAAAGACTATCAATATATTAATCATATCAACTCACCGATTGATTTAAAAGCACTTAATAAAGAAGACCTTCCTGCGGTTTGCGACGAATTACGACAATTTATCATTGACGAGGTTTCTAAAAATCCCGGCCATCTGGGCTCAAGTCTTGGAGTTGTGGAACTTACTGTTGCGTTACATTACGTCTTTAATACACCTTACGACCGAATTGTATGGGATGTTGGTCATCAGGCTTACGGTCATAAAATCCTCACCGGTCGTCGCGATCAATTTTACACTAATCGCCAGTTTAAAGGATTATGTGGTTTCCCTACGCCAAAAGAAAGTGAATATGATGCTTTCGGCGTTGGTCATTCTTCAACATCAATTTCGGCTGGACTAGGTATGTCAGTAGCTTCGCTTTTGAAAGAAGAACCAAAACGTCAGGTGGTGGCAGTAATCGGTGATGGGGCTATGACCGGTGGTTTAGCTTTCGAAGGATTGAACAATGCATCGATGAGCAAAAATAATATGTTGATAATTCTGAACGATAATCAAATGGCAATTGATCCGATTAGGGGTGGATTTACTCAATACCTGGTGGATATTACAACTTCCCGTGCCTACAACAAAATTCGTTTCAAAACATACAACGCCCTCAAAAAAATTGGACTAATTAACGAAAGAGGGCGAGATAGAATTATTAGTTTCAATAATACTGTTAAGGCAGCTCTGACTAAGCAACACAATATTTTCGAGGGATTAAATATCCGCTATTTTGGTCCGGTCGATGGACATAATGTGGAAGAGCTGGTTAGGATTATAGCTGAAATTAAAAAATTTAACGGACCGAAAGTGCTGCATGTCATAACCAAAAAGGGTAAAGGGTACGAACCTGCTGAAAATTCGGCAACCGAATGGCATGCACCAGGATTGTTCAATGTGGAAACCGGAGAACGGAAGAACTGTGCAACAGCCGTTCCTACGCCACCATTATTTCAGGATGTGTTTGGAAAAACATTACTCAAATTAGCATTGGATAATGATAAAATCGTTGCCATTACACCCGCCATGCCGAGCGGATGTTCCATGACCATCATGCAAAAAGAATTACCACACAGGGTTTTTGATGTGGGTATAGCTGAAGGTCATGCGGTTACTTTTTCGGCCGGAATGGCGAAAGAAGGCATGATTCCTTTCTGCAACATTTACTCATCATTTATGCAACGAGCCTACGATAACGTGATTCATGATGTGGCATTGCAAAATCTGAGTGTGATATTTTGTTTAGATCGTGCCGGATTAGTTGGTTCTGATGGAGCAACACATCATGGGCAATTTGATTTGGCTTATATGCGCTGCATTCCAAACCTGACTATTGCTGCACCCCGTAATGAGATTGAACTGCGTAATTTAATGTTTACTGCTCAGCTAAAGCCAAGAGGACCATTTGTAATTCGATATCCTCGTGGTAAAGGTTCTATAGTTGACTGGCGAAAACCTATGCATGAAATTGAGATTGGCAAAGGTGAATGTCTGAAAGAAGGCGAAGAGTTGGCAGTTTTGACCATTGGTACGATGGCAACTCCTGTTGCAAAAGCCATTGATCAACTTGAAAAAGAGCATAAAATATCAGTTGCTCATTACGATCTACGTTTTCTGAAGCCACTCGATACAATCATGCTCCATGATATTGCCAAAAAATTCAAACACATCGTCACAGTTGAAGATGGTGTTATTCAGGGAGGTTTTGGAAGTGCAGTACTGGAATTTATGTCTGATAATGAGTATAATGTTCAGGTAAAGCGGCTCGGTATTCCCGATAATTTTGTTGAACATGGAAGTCCTGAAGAACTTTATCACATGCTTGGACTCGATACAGAAGGAATTGCTGCAAGCGTTTTCGAAACTTTCAAAAACTGGAAATCTGCTAAATTATTATCTGAAAGTTGCTAAGTGCATGACAAAAATTTGGAAATATCTATATTTGATTAAAATCCACTTATTTCTTTTCTCATGAATAATTTAAATAAACCAGTTCCTGCCGAAAAAAATGTTCTTCATCCACGAAATAAACACAGGGAACGTTATGATTTTAAACAATTAATTGTTACATGTCCCGAACTGGCAAAATATGTGAAGTTGAATCCTTATGGCATTGAATCGATTGATTTTGCTAATCCTAAAGCAGTAAAATGGCTGAATAAAGCATTGCTGAAACAATATTATTCGCTTGAATACTGGGATGTTCCGAGTGGATATTTGTGTCCCCCCATTCCGGGTCGGGCTGATTATATACACCACATTGCCGATTTGTTGGGAAAATCGAATGAAGGGAGAATTCCAACCGGTTACAAAATTAAATGCATGGATATCGGTATTGGTGCAAGTTGTGTTTACCCGATTATTGGCAATAAAGAATACGGTTGGTCATTTATTGGCTCAGACATAGATAAGGTAGCTTTAGAATCTGCCCGAAAAATAATTCATTACAATGCTTTTTTGAAGCGGAATATCGAACTTCGTTATCAGGAAAATCCGAATGATATTTTTCATGGTATAATGAATCGCAACGAACCAATTGATCTGGCAATTTGCAATCCGCCCTTCCATTCCTCTGCCGATGAAGCGGAAAAAGGTACGCTTCGCAAGTTGAGCAGTCTGAATCAGAAAAAGATAACCACTCTTGTATTGAATTTCGGTGGACAAAGCAATGAATTGTGGTGCGATGGAGGAGAGGAAAGGTTTGTACGCTCTATGATTAGGCAAAGTAAACAGTTTTCGACAAACTGCTTTTGGTTTTCGACTTTGATTTCGAAACAGTCGCATCTCGGCGGTATTTATGAAGCATTGAAACATGTTAAAGCTATAGAAGTGAAACCCATAGAGATAGGACAGGGAACCAAAATTAGCCGGATCGTAGCCTGGACTTTTCTAACTCCAATGCAGCAGAAAAAGTGGATAGATACAAAGTGGAATGTTCTTTAATAGTTTGTAGTCAATAGTTTGTAGTCAATAGTTTATTGTTAATGATTGAGAACTATGAAATTTTTTAGCACTTCGCAAATACGTCAATTGGATAAATTCACCATTGAAAATGAGCCAATTGCGTCTATTGATTTGATGGAAAGAGCAGCTGGTGCCATTTACGAAAAGTATTTGCAAACTTTTTCGTATAAACTACCGGTTTGTGTTTTTGCAGGAAGTGGAAATAATGGTGGTGACGCGTTGGCAGTAGCTCGAATGCTTTTATTCAAAGGT
>Ga0214228_1000016_pt1 | contig 59382 bp, 52 predicted proteins | sample TroBogypolimnion_21_FD_153066 | JGI IMG/M metagenome (GOLD analysis project Ga0214228, IMG submission 153066) | Freshwater microbial communities from Trout Bog Lake, WI - 05NOV2007 hypolimnion | ecosystem: Environmental > Aquatic > Freshwater > Lake > Hypolimnion/Profundal zone | place: Trout... | reverse complement strand
ATAGCTCTACCTACCTATGCCCTTTCCACTAATGGTTGTATCACTGGAATTACTTCCAGTTCATTCAAGGATGCTACTAACGGCGATTGGAGTTTGGCTGCTGGATCTGCGGCTATTAATGCAGGAACTGATTTATCTACTGCTACTTCACCCGTAACTTCAGATATTGCTGGAAATAATCGTCCTACAGGTTCAAATAAAGTGGATATGGGTGCGTATGAATATATTTCATATCGGTCTAATGCAACTGGTAATTGGGGAGATTATACAATATGGCAATTATCAGCCGATGGTACTACTTTTTCTGCTCTCCCAAGTGCTACTTATGTACCAAGTTCAAGTATGGCAGGTTCGGTTAGTATTTTAAACGGACACACTGTAACAGTGGCTACAAATGCAAGTTCACGTACATTAACTGTTAATGCAGGAGGAAAACTAACGTTAAATTCAGGATTTACATTGGGTGTAAACGGAAATTTCACGATAAATAGTGATGCTACCAACGGCACTGGAACTTTTGTAGATGCAAATGCAAATGGAGGATTAACCGTAAGTGGAACTTCTTCTGTACAACAATATCTCAGTTCTTCCCGTAACTGGTATATGAGTTCACCTGTTTCTGGTGCATCTTCATTGCCAACAGTAAGCACCGGAACATTGACGTTCTATTCATACCCCGAAAGTGATATAAATCAGTCAACCGGTGCGAATGGATATGCTGCAGGTGCATTTTGGAATACTGTAAGTACCGGAACAATGTCTGTAGGTACAGGATATATTATAAAACCAAGTACAACTTCTACGGTTACATTTTCAGGTACAGGTTTAAATACAGGCAGTCAAACAATAAGTGGTTTGACTTATTCATCAGCAAATCCAAAACATGGTTTTAATTTGATAGGTAATCCATATCCTTCATATCTGAATGTTTTGCCATCCATCAGTGCAAATTCAGACGGTATAGAACCAACAGTGTGGTATCGTACCCGTGATGTCGCTGGTTATTACCATTGCGAAACGGTAAATTCTACTGACGGTTTTGGTACCAATTCCAGCTTAACCGGTCGGGTAACAGGATATATTCCGCCTATGCAGGGATTCTGGGTGAGAACAAAATCAAACAATCAGTCCATCACCTTGCCAAATTCCAATCGTTCGCATACCACAACAGTAACACAACCGGATGTTGGTTCTGTACCAACAACTCCACTGAAAGCACCTACTTTAAAGAACGAAACCTATGGTTTGTTAGGTTTAAATGTGTTCAACGGAATTACAGGGGATGAAACAATAATTAAATTTTATTCAGGAGCAACTAATAATCTGGATCCTTACGATTCGGGTAAAATGTCGAATGGCAATGTAAATATACCTGAGCTATTTACCGTTGTTGAAGGTTCACAGCTTGCCATAAATACTATGAACAGCATACCTTACGATACTGAAATAGCTCTTGGATTTACAACAGGAAAATCCGGTGATTTTACTATCAACACTTCTCTAATGAGTAATTTTTCCGAAGGAACACAGATTTTACTGAAAGATAATATTGATCCACTGAATCCGGTAATAACTGATTTGACAACCCAATCCTATAGTTTTAATTCAGATACTACTACAAGCAATACCACTCGTTTTACCCTAATATTCAAAGCTCCTTCGGTAGCTACAGAAATCAATGATACAGAAAATAAAGAAAATGTATGGATTTCAACCCGTAATGGACAAATTGAAGTGAATGGTAATACAAATAATAAAACAATGCTTGAAGTTTTCAATGCTCTTGGTCAAAAAGTAATTTCTAAAAATCTGACTGGAACAAATGCTCAGTTGAAAAATAGCTTAGCAACCGGTGCTTATCTGGTAAAACTGACTACTGAAGGTAAGAGCATAACCCGAAAAATAATTATTGATTGATGATTTATAGCTAAAAAAAGTGTTGTTTTGTTTATAAAGTTCAAGTCTCATTACTCAATTTAGAGTGATGGGGCTTGAATAACAAATTTAATATATTAAAATGCTGACAAATATGAATACAACAAATAAAATTTACTCTGTACCTGAAATTAAATGCATTGAATTTGATAACCAGATTTCGTTACAACTTTCATCTGATGCACCTATTGGTCCCGGTGAAAGTATATCATCTGCACCTGACTACTTTAATAACAATCCATTCAAAACGAATATAAGTTAAATTACAAATGACCATTGAAGAATTAAAAACAGCATTTTAAATTTCCGGCAAAAAAGCATAATCATTTCCTAATTCCTAATGGTACTATTCATTTTTCCGGCATTAACAGTATGGTGCTCGAAATAAGTGCAACGCCTTATATTTTTTACTTTCAAACTTTACGATTGGGGGAGGATGGGTATGGATGGTAAGCCCCGTGCCATCAATATTGAACACGGAAAAAATGTGATTCAGTGGAACCGTAATAAAGAATATTGTCTTGAAAATCTTGAAAATCTGGTTGAATTAATCGATGAAGGTGATGGGTGCTACGAAGAACGCAACGGATTAAACAAAAACGAATTTATTGAAACGCATCATCATTGGTTCTCTAAACCTGTTTTTCATTTTTCCGGTGATAGTGTTAATGTATTAAATCTCATTGAAGGTGTCGAAGTTATTGTCGAAAGTCCATCTGGTTTATTTGCATCTTTCATCGTTCATTATGCCGAAAATTTAATGTGCCGGAAACTGTAGGTAAATATACCGTTCTTCCTAATGGTGAAAGCGAAGGAAAAGTATGGGCAACTATTAAAGACTATGTGATATATAAAGCTTAAAAAAAATATATAATGACCGTTTGGTTGTAATTGGTGGTGGTCTTACCGGTACGACTAAATTATTGTTCATGCTTTCATTAACAAATGAAATGAATGACATTATCGGCAGAATGGATGGCGATATTTTCCCAAGACTTCAGAAGAAAGCTTATAATTTAGATGCAAAGGATGAATTAAAAACCTTTTTAAAGGGGAATTCAACGCTTGTCAATGTTTCAGGAATGAATAGAATGATATATTACGATTCTGCTAAACGAATTGGAGTTTTTTTTATAAAATCGTTGCCAGCAAAGCCATTGCACTGGGAGTTAATGAGTTTGCACTTCATATGCTTGACCCTAAAGAATCTTAAACAAACAACCTTTAAATAATTTATACTAAAATGAAAAACAAAAATTCTATTAATAAGATTCTTCCAGTGATTTTTGGCTTCTTTATCATGGGGTTTTGCGATGTAGTTGGCATCACGTCCATGCATGTTAAGGAAGACTTGTTAGGTAGTTTTAGCCCAGAATTCAGAGATACGCTCTCAAATATGATTCCGGTGGCACTTTTTTCGATGTTCCTTATCTTCTCCATACCAACCGGCATGTTGATGAATAAAATTGGTCGTAAAAAAACGGTCCTTTTAAGCAATTTGATTACCATTGTGGCCATGTTTATTCCATTTATTGGATATACTTTTGTGCTTACACTGATTGCTTTTGCTCTGTTGGGAATTGCTAATACAATTTTGCAGGTTTCGCTGAATCCATTGCTTACGAATGTGGTAAAAGGTGATAAACTTACTTCGAGCCTTACTGCCGGACAGTTTGTAAAAGCAATCTCCTCTTTTTGCGGGCCTTTTATAGCTGCATTTGCTGCTTCTCAATTAGATAACTGGCAATATATTTTCCCAATTTATGCAGTTATCTCACTGATTTCAACCGGTTGGCTGATGGCAACGCCTATACAGGAAAATCAACTTATAGGAAATGTCAGTTCTTTTAGCAGTGTATTCAGTCTTTTGAAAGTTAAAACCATTCTGCTTTTATTTTTGGGTATTGTATTCGTAGTCGGAGTTGATGTTGGGATAAATACTGCAGCACCCAAAATCTTGATGGAACGTTGTGGTTTGAATTCTATTGATGCAGGTTATGGTTCAAGTATGTATTTTGCATTTCGTACTGCCGGTGCATTTATTGGTGTCTTATTGTTAGCTAAGTTCTCATCACAAGCATTCTTCAGAATAATTACCGTTGTGGCAGTATTGGCTTTATTAGCTTTGATATTTGTTACTGATAAAATTCTAATATTTACATTATTTGCTATTATAGGTTTCTCAATTGCCAATGTATTCTCTATCATTTTTTCCATGGCTATACAATCAAAGCCTGAGAAAGCCAATGAGATCTCGGGTTTAATGATTACCGGTGTATTTGGCGGTGCGGTCATTCCATTTATAATGGGATTGACATCAGACACAATGGGTTCACAAGTTGGATCAGTATTGATTATTCTAGTAAGTGCAGTCTATTTGCTGTTTTGCGCATTCGCAGTTAAACAAAGATAATCAGATTATAAGCATAGTCAATATAGTGAAGTGATACATTCTTACAGTCCGAGGCATTGTAGTTGGCATGTTCGAGAGCATAAACAACTATTCTCGCTTTTCCCCGAAAAACCATGCGGGGTTGGATTGAACGAATCGAGTTTGATGCATCCGGTCAAATCAGTTAGTGGTATTATTGGATTGGGAAAAGATATTGAATTCACTCCCATGGCTGCGATATTTGCGGATTAAAGACTTGTTTTAAAAGAAAAAGCAACTAAGAATCTGTTTAAAAATAAATCTTAAATTAGTTTTCAATTATTTTTTAGGCTAGTTGTGGGTTCGTTTTTTTGAAAAATAGCGGGCTATTTGAGAAAAGCAAAAGTGCAAATAGACAAAAAAGACTGAGAAACAATAAGATAGTTGCTACTTAGAAAAACATGTAAATTTTATATTCTTCTGATAAACATATACTATTATACATTAGCGTTAATTTTTAAACAGTTTCTAAGCATTTATCTCAGTTAACAACTTTGTTATGACCGTTCAGGAATTAAAATCTGCCTTTGTTTATGTATATAAAGAAGAAGCTGAAGCTGTTTATTTTGTACCGGGGAAGATTAATCTCATAGCTGAACACATTGCTGAGTTTGAAAATATTGATTTACAACCTACGTTAAGTTGTGGAATCTATTTATTACTTCGCAAAAACAATGTTGATTGTTTTAAGTTCTGGTCGTTAAACGAGCCGGAGGCAATCAATTGGAAGATAAATCAACCAATTCCCAAAAATATCAATTCATGGATAAAATATACGATTGGTATTATTAAACAGTTTGTAGAGATGGGTTTTGAAAAAGAAATTGGATACGATTTACTTTTCTGGGGCAATATACCTAAAGGTGCAGACTTACTTCCGTCTGAAGGTTTAGAACTAATTACAACTTTCGCATTGAAGGATCAATTGCCAAACATACAAAGCTCAACTCTGAATCAACAGATTACTAATCATGGTCTTTCGTATATCAACAGGAATATAATCCCCAATGAATTGGTGTCTGAAATCACTGATACACTTTTTAAAAAAACAGAAGGTTATAAAGTTGTTATTTCAAATACACACACGCCACATAAAGTAGATGCATCGTCCTATTATCAACGCATGTTGGAAAATAAATCAGCAGTTGAATACTTAAACAAAATCCAACCAATATATAATTGGGATGAACTTACGGAAGTTGAATTTAATGGATTAGTGTCAACCATTAATAATCCTGAAGCTATTAAAAGTGTGTACCACATGATTAGTGAAGTGCATCGCACTAAGATAGCTATCGAAGTATTAAAGAAAGCAGATTACATTTCATTTGGTCATCTAATGAATGCTTCACACAGTTCATTGCGTGACAATTTAGAGATTGTTAGCCCTGAAGTCGATGCAATGGTAACCGAAGCCTTGAAAATTGATGGTGTTCTTGGTTCTCGCATGGCCGGTTGCGGTTTTGGAGGTTGCACCATTTCATTAGTCAGGGAAGATGCTGTTGATACATTTATCAAGAAAGTTGGAAGAGTTTATGAAGAAGAAACCGGCATAAAAAACCATTTTTTCGTAGCCGAAATAGGTGATTGTGCCTGCAAATTATACGACTAACTATGTTCTCATTTGTGTTTGTTTAGTTCTCTCTGATCCCGGCAGGAAGTTTGATTTCTCAAACTTCCTGTCTTCTTTTGGGATGTCGAAACACCGCATATTTTCGGACTGTAAGTCCTGCATATCTCAGCCCAATACAAACGAAGTGAAGCATTGGGTTTATCGTTCCATAAATGAATATATTTCATAATGTATTGTAATATTGAAAAAGGTTTGTATATTTGCATTATGTTTTATGGTAATATAAGGGGTAATAATTACCCCTTATAGCAATATAAAAGATTATGGCACGAACATACATTTCAGGGAATTTGAATGCCGAACAACAAGAGTTCATTCATCTCATTGATGAATATGAAGTCAGTATTTTCTCAATCTCAACAATTGAGAAAACACTTCAACGCACTTTCAATAACCTCAACGAGATTTTAGAAAATCTTGTTCAAAAGAAATTTCTCACACGTCTCGAACGTGGAAAGTATTGCCGGTCTACATTTAAAAACGATATTGTCATAGCTTGCTTTTTGACTACAGATGGTGCTGTTGCCTATTGGTCAGCTCTCAATCTTCATGGATTAACTGAGCAATTTTCAAATACCATATTCATTCAAACTACGAAACAGAAAGAACAAAAGAGCATAGCTGGTACAACCTTTCAGTTTGTAAAGCTAAAGCCAACAAAAATTACAGGAATTATAAAGCAAGGTTATGGGAGTAATTCTTTTTCAATGACCGATGTTGAAAAAACAATAATCGACTGTTTTGATTTACCTCAATACTCAGGCGGATATGCTGAATTAATCAGGGCTTTTTCTGTTGCCTCATTGGATGCTCAAAAAATGATTGAATACTGTAAGGTTGTAGGAAATATATCAGTTACAAAGCGTTTAGCATGCCTTACTGAAATATTGGAAAAGGATAAGTTTGCAACATTCCTTAGATATGCAAAGACTGTTGTCAACGAAGCATACACTCTTTTGGACCCTTTTGGCACTGATGAAGGCGAATTTATAAAAGACTGGAAAATTCGTTTGAATATTTCCCGTGAACAAATTTTAGACATAAGCAATAAACAATACTAATGATTCTTCAACGCGAAATAGCTGCTATTGCTCAAAACAAAAATGTTTCCAAGCTCACAATTGATAAAGATTGGGTGCTTGGTCATTTTCTTGATGCTATCTATTCGATAGATTATTTAAAAGAAAACCTGATTTTCAAAGGTGGAACGTGCCTGAAGAAATGTTATTTACCGGATTACAGATTCTCGGAAGACCTTGATTTCACCTGCCTGAATGCAGGTTTTGAACTAAAAAAGTCACATATTGAGAGTATCTGCAAATTACTGGATCAACGTGCCGGAATTCCTACTCATTTAGATAAATTCCTGACTTTAGAGCATGAAAATAAACCAACAGGTTATCAGATCATTGTCAAATTCTGGGGCGCTGACCATAAACAGAGTGAAGCTCCACCCGTTCCCGCACGTTGGTTGACAAGCGTAAAAATCGAAATTATCACCTTCGAAAAATTAATGTTGCTAATTGAAGAAAAACAAGTGATACATGGTTATTCCGATTCGCTTACTCAGGCTGTTAGAGAAATTCCGTGCTATTCAATTGTCGAAATGATGTCCGAAAAACTAAGGGCACTTATCCAACGTTCTTATTCCGCCCCACGTGATTACTACGATATATGGATGTTATCACAAACCTTCACTAACTTGGATTACGATACAATTGTAAATACATTTCTGGAAAAGATGAAATTCAAAGGATTGCAATTTACTGGAATCGAACAATTTATCAATGCACAAACCGATAAAATAGTAGGTACTGCCTGGAACAACAGTTTATCACACCAAATTCCGAATGGTAATTTACCCGGCTATGATAAAGTCAAGGAGGATTTATTAGTGTTATTTGAACGAATATTCCCTAAAAGATAGAAATTACGAAGTTGCGGTACAAAATCGCTACAATCCCTTTCTGCAAAGGCTTTGATGCCCTCCGCAACCGAAACACCGCAACCAAGAGTTTATTTAAAGAATCCCATTATAGAAAACGGTCAGGTTTCACCTGAAAGTTCATTACGGGCAGCTCCGCCGGGACAAATCCCCAGTAGGCAAAAATCCTCACCCCTCGTCCCTCTGGGTTTGCACAACTTGTCCCGCTTCATTGCGGGAGTCTTTTTGCCTGCCTCCGCACAATCAACCCTGCTGTTGTTTTTTTCTGTCACACTTTTTGCAATCCACCCACAGTTGGCACATTGCTTCTCTGTATTCATAGTTAGTTTTAATTATCCGATTGTCTTTAATCTTGGTTCTTGGTTCTATTATCTGATAAAGCAATAAGCCAATCCATACACAGGCAAAAAAGAAATCAGGCACTCCAACCGCCACCACCGTGCCTGAAATGCGCCAGAAAAAAAACAACTCGAAGCTATTATACATAACATGTAGTTGATAGGCTTTTTCAGCTTTCAGCTGGGGATAAACCCAATAAAAAAGCCTATAACCCCATTATGTATAATAGCCGCACATATCAACGCTTTTGCCCGCTCCGCTGCCCGAAGACCATCAACTTCCCCTCCACCCTTTCAATGGTTGCAGTAAGAAAAATAGTCCGTGTTTATTTCCTTGTGCTTGCGGTAGGTGAATTTACTAACCATTTTGCGATTGGGTATATTTCTTCACTATGAACTATAAACTGTAAACTATCAACTATATTCACCCACCTCAGCACCGCTCGGCATAAGTGGCTTCCTCTTTCCACAGCCCAAATCAACCCACTAATTCCATTTCGCTTTGCGGATGCTTTTATCCTCCCGCGCTGATACCTTGCATTTCGTGCCGGGTATCAACAATCCACCCACTAAAGCATCCAGCAAAGCTTCATTCCATATCCACCCATTGAGCCGTTCCATTCAGTCGCCACCTATGCCACTTTCCAACGCATTTCCAACGGTCTATTTTTCATACTGCGGCGAGTTCGCCCCAATTAAACGCCTAAAGGCAGAGCGGAAAGAGTAAAGGCGTTCCGCCAATACAAGAGCCACAATAAGACCCCACCACCCATTAGTTGTGCAGAAAATAATATATAACGAGTTGAATTTACTTGTGCTTGCAGTCGGCGAAATACGCCCACTTCAGCACCGCACGGCTTCGGGAAATACTCATTTCATTCCGTTTTCCCCAAGCCCTTTTTCAACGCATTTCTAGCGGTATATATTTATTTTCTGCATAGTGTTTGCCCCAATGAAGAGAATCCTTTTGATTGTGATAAGGAATGGTTTCTTTTTCCAAAAGGATTCAAAGACAAAAACAAAATTCAAAATACAATAAAGACTTTTTGAGTATAATATTTACCGACAAAAAAATAAAAAATCCAGCAAAGATAAGGCGGCCAACACAAACCAACGCTTTGGGCAGTAAAGGTCGGTGCCCTCCGGGTTTTTGCCATAATCTCCACACTTCGCTACGCTCAGGTCGTATTTTGGCGAAAAAACCTTGACAGCCCAATCCGTCCGCCTGTAGCGTCCTGAAATTTGTTTACAGTTTTTTGTTTATAATCCTGTATTTGCTTTACATTAAATTTTTATCTTTGTGCCATCATATTCAAGCGGAGTTGGGCTCTGCTGAGGAGCAACCTAACAAGGAATAAATATGATTAGCGACAAGTACGTCAGAAAAATTGGATAGTTGATTTTCAGCTATCCTTTTTTTTATGACAACTAAGAGCTATTAATGCCTTGAAAACCTAATACGAGACTGCGTTTTGTGCAGTTTTGTAATACGTTTTCCAATGTTTTTTGAACACACCTGATTGGCTGTGAGCATATTCTGGTGTTTTCATATCCAAACTGGCATGAGGTCGATAGCTATTATAAATCAGAACAATTCGTTTCAGTTCTTTTATAGCATCCTCAATAGATTTGAGTTTCATTTGATTTAGCCATTCGTCTTTTAAAATGCCATTCACACGCTCTGCTATTGCATTTTCACGAGGATCTCCGTTTTCTGTCATGCTGATTTGAACATGATTCTTATTCAATACCTTGACATATTCACCACAACAGTATTGAACTCCTCTGTCCGAATGGTGAATTAAGCCTTCAGTACCTTTTGGTACTTGCTTTAAAGCCATTTTTAAGGCATCAATCGTGTATTTAGCTTCTAAGGTTTCACCGATTGCCCAACCGACTATTTTCCTGGAATAAGCATCAGTTATTAAATTCAAATAAACGAATCCTATCACTGTTTCAACATAGGTAATATCACTAACCCATAATTGATTAGCTCTTGTTGGAATAAAATCTTTAATCAAGTTAGGATACTTGCGCAACCAATGATTGCTATAAGTAGTTTTTACTCGCCGTCGTCGCTTTCCAACCAATAATCCATGTCTTCTCAAAAAATCAAAGAAACTATCTCTACCAATGCTTAGTTCTGTAGGTAAACGAGGTTGGATTAGCTCCAACAACTTTCGACCACCAAGCTTTGGCATCAGTTCTCGCTGTTTTTCAACTAATTGAAGCAAAATCTCTTCTTTTACTTCTTCTTTGTAATTGTATTTATTTCGCTGGTAATAGGCTTGCCTACTTCTACCAAACAGGTCGCACAAACTATCAATATCTGAACCAGAATGACTTGTGCGCAGCTCTGTTACCGTTTGGCTCCAGATTTTTTTCTTATATCAACCTTTAGCTCGCGTTCGGCAATATCAATCATGGTACTCAATGCCTTAGTGCGAAATTGCTCACGCTTTAAATCTTCTTCTAACTTCTTGATTTTTAATTCAAGTTCTTGTTCTAAAGTTGACTTTTGTTTCTCCTTTGCCATGGCTCGGTGCAGTTCTTTTTGGTCTTCACTTGGTTTTGAAAGCCCAAATTTACGCATCCAATTGTAAATATTGTTGTAACCTCCATAATTATATTTAGCCATTAACTCTTCATGAGTTGCAGAGCTGTATAAATACTCGTTGACGATTTGTAATTGTACTTCGTCCGGAATCTTGTTTACTTTCCTTTTCATAATCCTGAATTGTGTTTACTTTTTTGTAAACCTATTTCAGGACAAGACACTTTTCATAATCCTGAATTGTGTTTACTTTTTTGTAAACCTATTTCAGGACAAGACAGCCTAATGAGATAGCTATATTTTTCTTTTTTTTCTTCTTCTTTTTTCTTTCTCTTTTCTGGGGGTAAAAATTATTTACGGGCGCAGCTGCTGCTTTAGTTTTTAATCCTTTAATCCTCCAGTTTATGAGCACTTTTAGTATCAAATCTCATCGTTTGGGCGTTGTTTATTCAATGCCTCATTTCTTCATTTTAAACAAAGGAAATAACAGCGGAAAACCGCTTGCAGTTCCCTGTCCTAATTGCTTCGTTATTCAGTTTCAATGCGAAGAAGAAAAAGAAAAAATCTACTGGCTGTCGTATAGCTTGTGGCAGTCTAAGGCTTTTTATCCGCTGTTGCGTGGGTCGGTCATTCCGTTTGTAGTGCTCAGGGATGTAAAGTCCTGCCTTTTGGATGGTTTAAATAAAGCCAATGGAAATCCGGCTCAGTTTGAAAAAGCAGTTTCTACGCTCCGTAGTCTGGAAGCTCTGGAAAAAAATTACAAGCAAAATCTGCTTTTAATCTCCAATGCCAGGCGGATGCTGTTTTATAAGTACCTTTCATAGGTGCTGCCAGCTTGCCTTGGTTAGTATTGGCGAAAAACGAGAATAACTTTTTTCGGGCTCGATGGGACGGCCCCAAAAGTTATTTCCCGTTTTTCGTGTGATGGCTGCAAATAATAAAAGGCTAAGTCATACATAAACCCTATACAAGCCCTATATAAGTGCAATATAAGCCCTATATCGGCATTTATTAGATAAACTCCCAAACATTAAGACATAAAAAAAGAGCGTTCCATTTGGAACGCCCTTTTGAGCTGCTAACAAACCGAATTAGGCTGTTAGAATGTGCTTTGAATCTTCAATGCGTGACCGGCATTCAACAAGTAATAATCATTACCGGCTTTCTGATAAAACTCAATACCGACAGAGTTCAACACAGTCACATCATCGGTCATTTCAGGATCTCCCGGAAGAGCACTGGCAAGAACTGTCGGAACTGCAATGTCTGTTTTTAAATCCAGGTAAGCTGAATAAGCTACATTTGACGTTTCATTCAGTTCGGGTTGAATCGGCTCATAAACTCCGGTAGTAGCATTAAATGCAAAATCCGAAATAACTGAAACGGCATTAATCAATCGGAAGTGAGTGGCACCATTTGGAGCAATCACTGATTTTGCCGGATTGAAAGCCGGAACGGTCAGGGTGGAGCTGTTACGAGCTTCGTTGTTGGTCAATGCAAATGGAGCAATAAATGAACCGTCGAAACTGAAATCTTTATTGAAATTCAGTCCCAGCAAATACTTGCTTTGAGTGGATATCAGGATAGCCCGGTAACCACGAGCTTCTGACTGATCTTCCAGATTGATTTTTTTCATGATAGCAGTCAGTCGACCGGTCAGACGTGCATCACTCATTTGCTTCATCAACATACTTAAACCCACACGAACTGATTTTCCGGCACGGGCACATGCTGCAAACTCATTCATGTTTTCACGCGTACGAACAAAACCGGCATCATTTTTAATCTGCTCAGCTGTTGCACCTCCGTTTAATCCGGCATAATGGCCGCTTAAACCTTTAATTCTGAAATGGCGAATCTCGCCGATTGTACCTTTGTACTTTACATGTCCTAATTGTTTAGCCATGGTTGTAAGTTTTTAATTGTTTGTACTAATATTTTTTCTGTAAATTTAGAGTCCAAAAGTCTGTGTTATAAATATATAAATAATGCTAATTGATGCATTCTGATGCTAATGAACAAATTTTTGAAAGCAAATAATTTACTTCAGAACAAGTGCTATAGTTTGAACAAGAATAATGGCACTAACTAACTTCGTTTTAATACCCTGCCAGAGAGTTGTTTTCTTTTGTTGAGATTTATAGTAGGCAATAGTTGAATCCTTATAAGCAAGCAGATTTTGTTTGCCATCTATTAACCCTTTTTGAATATCAACTTTCTCTTCCAGTTCGCTTATTTCACAGCCATAGTGGTCTATTTCGGAATCAAGACTTTTAATAACACTATCCTTTCCCAAAATTTCAAGTTTCAAGCCCTGGACAAGATCTTCGCAAGTGCTCAGGTCCTTGTCTTTTTCGAATCGCGATTGAATTGTGTCATTAAGTTTATGTAGTTTGCTGGCAACAGCTTTTAGTGTTGCGGTATTGGCTTTTTCATTGGCTAGTTTTGAATTCAAAATTTGAATAATACTATCTTTCCGATTCAGTAGGATGTTGGCTCTGACTGTCTTTAAACTATCTTCTTTTGACTTGTTTATGTTGCTCTGGTCAACGGTTGCCGGTTGCAGTGTATTTAGCTTTGAATCGCATTTCTGAAATACTGAGAATCCACAAATCAAAACCGCAACTATTACCAGGAAATACTTTTTGAATAAGGCGATTGTGTTTTTCATAGTTGTATATATTCTCCGTTTTTATATTTGAGTATCTGGTTGCGGTTTCCTTTGCTTTTAAAGCTTACATGTACCCAGTCAGGTTGATGATCGTTTCCTTTCTCCCAAATCAACTGGTCGAACTGGAAATGGTCACGAATGGTTTGAAATAGCATTGCATTATCAAAACATTCAATGTCCGCAGCTTCGCATTTGGTATGCTGGCTGATGGGTTTTTGAGCCCCGCCAATGGCTTTGTTTACCTCAATGGTTCTGAATCCTGAGTTTACCGCTATCGGTTCATTAATCATTTCCCGGAGCGGATCAAGTATGTTTTTGACTAACTCTTTCAGCTTTTGAATTTGTAACGGCCCAGGGGTATTGTTCAGGTTCTCATGGGTTACTGTCAATTCTTCCAACGAGATGTATTTTCCTAATTTGGTCATGATTGTTTCTTATTAAAGAATTGAAGAATAAACACGCACACACCACCGGCAATGGCAATATGCTTCAGATAACAAGTTGGAATAGCTGATTTGAACTCTTCCGGGAGTGAAGCGTAATACAAAGGCAATGCAGCTATGGCACTGGAAACGATTTGGAAAAAACGGGCAAAAGCCGGAGTATCGGCTTTCCACCATACTGGGAGTTTAAATAATACTTTTTTCATACAGTTGATTTTTTCTTGTAAATGTACAAGTCAATCAACTGCCTAATAAATATAGGAATAATGCAAATTGATGCTTTTTAAAGCTAAAAAACAGCTCTCGTGATAAATTCAGATTAAATTTAAGATTCAAATTTATTTCCTTTCCTTATATTACAATCCGAACAAAAAAGAGTGAGATAATAAGTGAAGAATAGTAAAGATATTGTATTTTATAATATATATTTCAACAAAAAAGGGTAGAAAAAAGGTAGAGTAGCAAATAAAAAAGGTTTACGTTTTCACGTAAACCTTTGATTTTCAGAAGTCGGGATGACAAGATTCGAACTTGCGACCACCGGTCCCCCAGACCAGTACTCTAAACCGGGCTGAGCTACATCCCGTTGAATTTTAGTGTCACAAAGGTACAAATAATTTTTGTTCGCGCGAAATATTTTTGTAAGATTTTCGATGCCCGATAAATTTTAAAATCTACATCAAAGGACTGAAAAGTCTTGCAAAAGATTCTTTTAACTTCTGATGGTGAGTACGGTTAGACCAGATTTCTAAAGTAAGCTCATTGCAATTTTCTAAATCTTTTATAAAATGTTCTTTCAGTGTTAATGCAGTCTTTTTATCGTATATAAATGCATTAGCTTCAAAGTTTTGTACAAAGCTTCTTTCGTCCAGATTACAGGAGCCGATTATCGAAATATAATCATCAATAACCATTGCTTTGCTATGTAGAACCCCTTTTTTATACCTGTAAATTTTTACACCTGCTTCAAGTGCCTGACTTAAATAGCTTTCAGTACTGGCATCGGAAAAAGGTGCATCTGATTTTAAGGGAATCATTAATCGCACATCAATTCCACTTAGGGCAGCCATTTGAATACTCGATGAAATAACTTCAGTAGGCATAAAATAGGGTGAATGAATATAAATGTATTTTGTTGCAGTTGAAAACGCTGACACAATTCCCTGTAAAATGGCTGCCCAGTCAGAGTCGGGACCACTATTCACTATTTGAACTAGATTTTGTTCATACTTTGTTGGATGAGGAAAATATTTCTCACCATCAATTAATTTTTGATCTACAAAATACCAGTCAATCATAAAAAGCAGTTGTAAACCATGAACTGCAGCACCTTCGAACTTTACAAAAGTATCACGCCAATTGCCCAACTTATTCCCATATGCATAACGGTCAGCAATGTTTAAACCTCCTGTAAAGCCAATTTTCCCATCAATTATCAGCAATTTTCTATGATTCCGATAATTGATTTTATTGGTTCGGGAAATTTTCCAGCGAAAAGGCAAAAATGGACGAACATATACACCCGCATCTTTCAATGATTTCAGGTACTTTTTTGATAAATCAAAACTTCCCCAATAATCATAAATCATTCTTACACGAATTCCATCCTTTGCTTTTCTAATCAAAATTTCACGTAGTTGATTTGATATTTTATCATCATCGAAAATAAAAAATTCAATGTGTATGTGATTTTCAGCACTGTTAATAGCTTTAAATAGAGCTTCAAACGTACTGATTCCATCTGAGTAGATTTCAATATTATTATTTGCATAGCCTACTGATCCGCTATTATTGTAAAGTAGTTTAATGAGGTTAAACTGACTGTTGCTGAATTGTTTTGCATCTAAATTGTCAATATTAAATGAAGCAACAGGTTGATCAATGACCTTGCGTATACTTTTATCTGAAATAATTTTCTTTTTTCTGTAATCCTGACCAAAAAGTAAGTAAAAAAACATACCTAGTACCGGTAAAAAAAGCAAAACAAGTACCCAGGCGATTGACTTGATTGGATTCCGATTTTCAAGCAATAAAACCAGAATGATACTTATCAATGTGTATAGGTAAAGCAAGATAATTATAGTTGTAAAAACGTGTTTCATGGTTTTTTGCAGAGAATTATTTATTTTGAAAAAACATCCATTTATGACCTTGAAAATAATTAACTTGAAAAGGGGTTTTAGTTAAAATTGGTGCTTCAATTCCCTCATTAATTTGAATAGGTGCAATTTCAATATTTGCTTCGTCCCATAATCCGGCTTCGATAAAGGCATTTAGAATAGTAGCACCGCCTTCCACCAAAATAGAGTGTATGTTGTGTTCGTAAATCTTTTGTAAAATAGTTTTCAGCCTGTCTGAATCAAAATTAATTTTAATATATTCTACATTTGGCTTGTTGAATTTGTATTTTTCGGTAAAAATCAAAGTTGGAATGCTTTGATCAACCAAATTAAAATCTTCGGGAATCCGCCCTTGGCTATCAATAGCAATTCGAATTGGTGATTTTCCTGACCAGTCACGAACGGTAAGTGAAGGATTGTCGAGTAAAACTGTATTAGCACCAACTAAAATGGATTGATTTTCGGAGCGCATTTTGTGGGTTAATTGTTTTGTTATCGAATTTGATATTTGTAAGGGTTGTTCGGTATAATCATTTCGTTGTCGATCAATAAAGCCATCTTCTGTTTGAGCCCATTTTAGTAGAATGTATGGTCGCTTTTGCTCTTGATAAATAAAGAAACGTTTGTTCAGTTCACGACATTCATCAATCAATACACCAACTTTTACTTCAATCCCTTCATTTTCGAGAATTTCCACACCACGACCCGAGACTTTTGGATTTGGGTCGAGTGTTCCGATTACCACTCTCCGAATACCACTTTTTACAATCAGATTGGCGCAAGGCGGTGTTTTTCCATAATGAGAACATGGTTCAAGATTTACATATAAGGTTGAATCTTTTAGTAATTCTTTGTCTGCAACTGAATGAATGGCATAGGGTTCGGCATGTGATTCGCCATAGCGATGATGATATCCTTCGCCTATTATTTTATCATCGCAAACTAATACGGCACCAACCATAGGGTTCGGAGCTACATAGCCGGTACCAAACTGAGCCAATTGAAGGCAACGATGCATGTATTTCAATTCGTAATTCATAAAGCAGAATTAATTGTTAATCAGTATTCCCTTTTTTTATGCTAACTTGTAACACCTGACTAATTTTTCTATCTTTGCAGTATGCAAGCAGCCATAAAGCGTATTAAATCATCTCTTAAAAGCTATTATCCGGAAACGGAAATCAGCAGTTTTTCTTATTTGATAATCAGTAAAATTACAGGGTTTTCACGCACTGAAATATTAGTTAACAAAAATACGGTTTTTTCTGCTGAACAGAGCAATATTCTTGAAAATATTATCACAAAGCTGCAAAATTATATTCCGATTCAATATATTTTGGGCGAAACAGAGTTTTTGGGACTAACTTTTCATGTGAATGATTCAGTTTTGATACCACGTCCTGAAACAGAAGAGTTAGTAGACTGGATAAGAACAGAAAATGACAATAAAGAAACGTTAAAAATCCTGGATATTGGAACTGGAAGTGGCTGTATAGCTGTAAGTTTGAAAAATGAGTTTCCAAATTCGATTGTAACAGCTTTTGATATTTCTGAAAAAGCATTAGAAACTGCTCATCATAATGCTGATTTGAATAAAATGGAAGTGATTTTTTCTAAAGTTGATATTTTGAAAGTGATAGATTTAGAGCAAAAATGGGACATTATTGTAAGTAATCCTCCTTATGTTACCGAATCAGAGAAAACCGGGATTTTAGCAAATGTATTGAATAACGAACCGCATTTAGCATTGTTTGTTCCAGACAATAATCCGTTACTTTTTTATAAAAAAATTGCCGGATTTGCTCAAAAACATTTACTTCACAACGGAAAGCTGTATTTTGAAATTAACAGGGAATTTGGACAATCAACTCTCGATTTACTTTATAAACAGAATTTTTCAGAAATCAAGTTACGAAAAGATATGTTGGGAAACGACCGGATGATTCGGGCAATTTACAAATAAAAATTTAGTATTGAATTTTTCAAAATTAATTGTACTTTTGCATTTCAATTCAATCAGGAAAGTTGCCAGAGTGGTCGAATGGGTCGGTCTCGAAAACCGATGAGCGGGTAACTGCTCCGTGAGTTCGAATCTCACACTTTCCGCCAAAGGATAAAATCATAATTGATATTATCCTTTTTCATTTAATCTGTGTCTTGAATTTTAATATTGATATTTATTGTATTACGTTTTTAGCTTTCGGTTTAAGTTAATATAACTTACAAAAATCTCACAAGTTTTTATTTGTTGACACTTCTTTCTGCTATTTGCAACTAAATAGTTTATAATTGAGGTAGTATAGAGGTTACTACAAGCTATTTTCAGCATTTTATGCTTGACGCAGTTTAACTCGGCTTGTTAATACTTTGTCTGTCGTTTATTATTATACGTATTATCAAATAATTTGAGTACCTTTGCACCCGATTTAAAACAACTATACGTTGGGAGTAAATGTCCGAATTTCACTGCTTTATATTGCAGTATGCTTACCAAAATGGTACACGTTTTCATTAGAGAATGAAATTATCGCCGGATGAAGACTCAAAAACGTGTACTAAAAACAACAAAATGACATTTAGAGAATTGAATTTGAAGGACGATATTTTATCGGCCATCGAAGAACTTGGCTACGAGCAACCTATGCCCGTGCAAGAAAAAGTTATTCCATTTATGCTTGAACAAACTACTGATTTGGTGGCGTTGGCACAAACTGGGACAGGAAAAACTGCAGCTTTTGGGCTGCCTGTGTTGAACATGATTGATCCTACACGCAAGCAGGTTCAAGCTTTGGTGCTTTCCCCAACACGGGAATTGTGTATTCAAATTGCTAATGATTTGAAAAATTATTCAAAAAATCTCCGCGGGATGCGCATTGTGCCAGTTTATGGCGGCGAAGATATTCGTACGCAACTCCGCCAGTTAGATACTCCTCCGCAAATTATTGTGGCAACTCCGGGTCGTCTTATCGATTTGATTGAACGCGGAAAAATTGAATTGGGAGCTATCGACTTTTTAGTGCTCGATGAAGCTGATGAAATGCTGAATATGGGTTTCAAAGAAGATATAGAAACCATTTTGGAACGTACTCCGGCTTCACGTCGTACTATGCTTTTTTCGGCTACCATGCCTAAAGAAATTGCCAATATTGCAAAGCGATATATGCAAAATTTCGAAGAGATTACCGTTGGAACTAAAAACTCGGGAGCTGAAAATGTAGAACATATTTATTATGTCTCGCAAGCAAAACAACGTTATTTAGTGCTGAAACGCATTGTGGATTTGAATCCGGATATCTACGGGATAGTTTTCTGTCGTACGCGTCAGGAAACAAAAGAAGTTGCTGATCATTTGATGCACGATGGCTACAATGCTGACGCACTTCATGGAGACCTTTCGCAAGCTCAACGTGATACGGTTATGCAAAAATTCAGGATTCGTAATATTCAGTTATTGGTTGCTACCGATGTGGCAGCTCGGGGATTGGATGTTAGTGATTTGACCCACGTTATTAATTATAATTTGCCTGATGATGTTGAAATTTATACCCATCGTAGTGGTCGTACAGGTCGTGCTAACAAAAAAGGTGTTGCTGTTTCAATTATTCACTCAAAGGAAAAGTTCAAAATTAAAGATATTGAGCGGATGCTCCGCAAAACTTTTGAACAACAACAAATTCCAAATGGATTGGAAGTATGCAAGAAACAATTGTTTTTCATGATTGACCGAATGCAAAATGTGGAAGTAAGCGAGGAACAAATTGAACCATACATTCCTCAAATTATGAAACAACTTCAGGATTTGAGCAAAGAAGAAATTCTAAAACGTTTTGTTTCATTAGAATTCAATCGTTTCTTGAATTATTACAAAGATGCAGAAGATTTGAATTATCACGAACATGTTCGGGAGCGTGGCGAGCGATCTGATCGTACGGAACGTGGTGAACGTTCTGAAAGAGGTGAACGTAGAAGCAAATCAGGAAATCGTATTCGACTTAAAATGAATATTGGTGAACGTGAAGGTATTGATCCAAAACGTTTTTTGGGGATTATCAATGATGTTACCGGTGATAAATCAATCAGCATTGGTGCTATTGAAGTCACCAATAAATTCACTTTCTTCGATGTGTTTGCTGATCAGCTAGATAAAGTTGTAACTGCATTTGCCGGACAAACCGAACTGGAAGTAAGCGAAGCTAAAGGCAGCAAATCTTTCGACGGTGGCGGAAGTCGCAAACCTGAATATCGTCAACGTACAGAGCACAACTCTGAACCCCGCTCAGGAGGAAGTTCACGGCGTGGAGGTGAACGTTCCTCAGTAAGAACTGGCAGTGGCGAAAAACCATGGCGCAATCGTGAATCCAGTGATCGTGGAAGTCGTGCTTATTCGGGTGGTGGTGATCGCAAAAGCAACGGTTCGGGCTACAAAGGCGGATCGTCATACAAGAAACGATAAGCTACTTTTAAATTATTTATTTTTTTTCAAAACAAAAGCACTTCGGGCAGGAATATACAGTTTCAACCATTCTTTGCCTGAAGTGTTTTTCGGATTTGGTGATGTTATATGTGTTATTGATTCGTCAATTAAATTGTAGCCTCCAAAAACTGATTCATCTGTATTTAAAACAATTGAATAACTTCCTTTATCGGCTAAAATCCCATAATCAGTGAATGATTTAGTCCCATTAAAGTTAAAAACAAAGACATAGTTACCACGTTGATAGGCTAATACTTGATCATCTTCTTTATCCCAGAGCTGCTGAACAGGCGTTTCGTTGAAGTTTGGTACAGAGTTTATCAAACTTATCATAGCGCGATCAAATTCTCCCAAAGCATTGTAAAGAAAATTCTTATTGTCAGCCAATTCCCATTGTCTACGCGCATATTTATATGACCAACCATTTCCTTCGCGAGGAAAATCAATCCATTCGGGATGCCCGAATTCATTACCCATAAAATTCAAATAACCCCCATTAATGGTTGTCGCAGTAATTAATCGAATCATTTTATGCAAAGCAACTCCACGATCTACGGACAATGTATTATCACCTCGCTGCATGTGCCAATACATTTCAGCATCAATTAGCCTGAAAATAATTGTTTTATCACCCACCAAAGCCTGATCATGACTCTCAGCATAACTGATAGTCTTTTCATCGGCACGTCTGTTTGTCAATTCCCAAAAAATATGACCAACCTTCCAGTCTTCATCTTTTACCTCTTTGATTAATTTAATCCAAAAATCGGGAATTCCCATAGCCATACGATAATCAAATCCAATGCCGCCATCTTCAACTTTAGTTGCTAATCCGGGCATTCCACTTACTTCTTCCGCCACTGTTATGGCATAGGGGTTCACTTCGTGAATCAACTTATTGGCTAATGTGAGATAACAAATGGCATCTCCATCCTGATTCATGTTGTAATACGATTCATAGCCGTTAAAATCTTCGCCCAATCCATGACTCCTATACAACATGGATGTTACTCCATCAAATCGATAACCGTCAAATTTATATTCTTCAAGCCAAAATTTGCAATTTGAAAGTAAGAAGTGTAATACAGATGGTTTTGCATAGTCAAAGCAAAGTGAATCCCAGGCTGGATGTTCGCGTCGCGATCCGCCATGAAAATATTGGTATGGAGTTCCATCGAAACGACCTAATCCTTCAATTTCATTCTTAACTGCATGAGAATGGACAATATCCATGATAACAGAAATTCCGAAACCATGCGCTTCGTCAATCAATTGTTTCAACTCTTCGGGAGTACCAAAGCGCGATGATGCTGCAAAAAAACTGGAAACATGATAACCAAATGAGCCATAATAAGGATGCTCTTGAATAGCCATAATTTGAATGCAGTTATAGCCGGCTTGTGAAATGCGAGGTAAAACTGATTGGCGAAACTCATTGTAAGTTGAGACTTTTTCCTCTGAACTTGACATACCAATATGGCACTCGTAAATCAACAAAGGATCAGTTGACGGTTTAAAATTCTTGTTTTTGAATCTATAAGGTTGAATTGGTTTCCAAACCTGTGCACTGAAAATCTTGTTACTTTCGTCTTGAACCACTCTGCGCGCCCAGGCTGGGATTCGTTCGCCACTTCCACCTTCCCATTCAACTAGTAATTTATAGTGTTGTGAGTGAGCCATGGCGTAGTCGGGTAACCTGACTTCCCAAACTCCATTTTGCAGTTTCTTTAACTGATAATCGGAGTGTCTTTGCCAATTATTAAAATCGCCAATTAGAAAAATGGCAGTAGCATTTGGCGCCCATTCTCTGAAAACCCAACCATCAGGCAATTGATGAAGTCCAAAATATAAATAACCCGTAGCAAATGATGATAAATCTTGTCCTTCGGGAACTAATTTTTTTTCCACACTTTCAAAATACTCAAAACGCCCATTAATTGCCCCTGCATAAGGTGCTAACCATGGATCTGATTTTATAATTGCAAGCTCTTTCATTGTTGGGTTTTTTATGAATAGTAGTTTTGTTGCTATTAAGTTGTTCTAAACCAGTACTTTAATAATAGCTTTCTTATGCTGCCCCGAAGCGATGCCTGGTTGATGAGCATCTTCGGGGAAAAAAATAGCAAATTCACCGGGTTGTACAGTTATCAAATTTGAAGCAATATCTCCGAAAAAAGCGACATCTTTTTCAGCATTATATTCCTGAGTTGTTTGTTTCAGTTTATTCAGAGCTATCCAACCCATTGTTTCGGCTGCTGTTACCGGAATTTGAATATCAATGTATCGTTTGTGAGTTTCCATTTTGGCTTCAGTAGCAGGTTTCCCCTCTACTTCAACTACATTTACAAACAAATTTGAACCGTCCAATTCGTGTTTGCCAGGTACTAAAGTCAATAAATCAGTGGTTTGTAAAAAATCAAAAGCCTGTTTGAATCGGGGATGGATTGAAACATACAATCCGACATTTTTCAATGAATCTAATATCATATTATTTTAGTTAGAAGTTAACATTTGTCAATTGACAATTATTTTTTAAATAGTTTAAATATGTATTTTCAATTGACTTCGTCAACAGTATAATTTAAGAATTTGTTTAATGGGTAGGCGCATTTCAAAATTTCTGCTACTTTTTGAACTAAATTTTCGGATTGAAGAAAAGTATCATCAAAATGATAGTCAACCAGATAATGTTTAAGTTTCAACAATTCAGCATCCGGAAAATCTTTTGGAAAACCTGTGGGAACAGTTTTGAGTTTATCTTCGTCAAAGAATTTTACAAAGTATTGCGAAAAATCAGGATTATTCCTTATCTCATTCAGTTCATCAATATTGTCATAAACACTCTGTCTTAGTGCTTTCAGCAAGTTTGGTGGTGGTCCCCATACACCTACACCCGCAAAACATCCATCAGGATCAAGATGAAAGTAATATCCACCACGTTGACTTTTACGCCCACCGGCTGATGCAATGAAAATTCCAAAATGTGTCTTGTAAGGCGTTTTATCGTGTGAGAAACGTGTATCGCGATAAATCCTGAAAATGCAACCTTTCACTTCGACATGTTTAATATCATCATCAAATTTTGAGATTTCAATGATTAATTGTTTACTCAAATTTTCAAATTCAGCTCGTACTGAATCGTACCAACTTTTATTATTCCCAAACCATTCACGGTTATTGTTGTTTTTCAATTCCTTGAGAAAATCAAGTATGTTTTCGATTGTCATATAGAAATATTATTCTGTAGGTTTGTGAATGACAAATATAAGGCAAAATTCAGAGAAAATTGGTGTTATTTCCTTTTTTTTTTAGCTAAACAATTATTTATCGAAAAATGATTACTTTTGTGACTTGTTTGAAAACTCAATAAAATTGTCTGATTAAACATAATATATTGATAATTAATTGATAATTATAAGTGGAATTAAAAAATTACAGATGAAAAACCGTATTAATCAAATTTTAGCTGAAATTAATCAACTTGTTGCTTCCAATCCGGAAGAATTGGAAGCCATTCGTATAAAATATTTGAGCAAAAAAGGACTGGTATCCGAACTTTTCAACGATTTTAGGAATGTTGCTAATGATGAAAAACGTGAAGTCGGGCAATTATTGAATGATTTGAAAAATACTGCACAGAGCAGAATTTCTGAGTTAAAGGATAATTTAAGTAATAGCAATGTTGTAAAAGAAAAATCTGATTTAACCCGCAGTGCCGATCCAATAAAACTTGGAACACGTCATCCGCTTTCGTTAGTAAAACATGAGATAATAGAAATTTTTTCACGTATCGGATTTACAATTGCTGAAGGTCCTGAAATTGAAGATGACTGGCATGTATTCGGTGCATTGAACTTTCCACCTGAACATCCGGCACGCGATATGCAGGATACATTTTTTATTGAACAAAATCCCGATGTGTTGCTTCGAACTCATACTTCATCGGTTCAATCACGCGTGATGGCAACTCAAAAGCCACCTATTCGTATGTTATTTCCCGGTCGCGTTTACCGAAATGAAGCCATTTCGTATCGGGCACACTGTTTTTTCCATCAGGTCGAAGGTTTATATATCGACAAAGATGTTTCATTTGCCGATTTGAAACAGGCACTAATGTATTTTGCAAAAGAAATGTTTGGCGAAAACACACAGATTCGCTTGCGTCCATCGTACTTTCCTTTTACCGAACCAAGTGCCGAAATGGATATTTCCTGCAATATTTGTGGCGGAAAAGGTTGTCCATTCTGCAAACATACCGGTTGGGTTGAAATTCTCGGTTGCGGTATGGTTGATCCGAATGTGTTGGAAAACTGTGGAATTGATTCTTCGCTTTATTCGGGTTATGCTTTTGGAATGGGAGTGGAGCGCATTACTAATTTGAAATATCAGGTCAAAGATTTACGTATGTTTTCGGAGAATGATGTTCGATTTTTGGAACAGTTTGAGTCGGCTTATTAAAATTTGTACAACTAAAAAATGTGCATAGGAAGTTTAATCCTTATGCACATTTTTTTTAATTAAAATGCTATTATATAGTCGATTGCACAATAATGATTAGTTCTTACTTTCAAAAAAACTAAAATTCACACTTCCATACTTTCTGTGATCGATAAAATTGAAATGTTTTTCAAAGCTGTGTTTTGACGAATGTTCCAACACAAACAATCCATCAACTTTTAGTAAATTGTGCGAGAAAATCAGATCCGGTATTTCCGGAAGTCTGTCTAATTCGTAAGGTGGGTCGGCAAAAATCATATCGAACTTGGCGTGGCAAGTTCCGATAAACTTAAAAACATCGATTTTGATAAGATTTAAGTTATTGATATTTAGCTCATTACATGTTTTACGGATAAAGTTGCAATGTCGGTCATTCTGTTCAATACTAACAATATAATTGCAATCACGCGATACAAATTCAATGCTTATACCACCAGTACCGGCAAATAAATCAAGCACATCAATTCCTTCAAAATCAATTTTATTATTTAAAATATTAAACAAACCTTCTTTTGCAAAATCAGTCGTTGGGCGAGCTGTGATATTGCTTGGAGCCGAAATACGTCGACCTTTGAATTTTCCGCTGATAATGCGCATAATTAATTTTTATGATTAGGTAACTGTTTAGTATTGTGTTGTTACTGCAATGTATTTTTCTAATAAATTCCCAAATTCCGGCTTCTTATCCTTATTTAACAATATTGCAATGCTGTTGGCACTCTCAATAGATAATTTTTCTATTACACTTAATGTAAAATAGACAAAATCTTCAGCCGTATCACCTGTAAAACTATTGATTAACTGTATTTTAGAGTTTTCAACTACAATTACATCAAGCATTTTTGTTCGTAACAAACAATAAATGCAAGTTTCAGTTTTACGAAGAATTTTATCGGTTAGAATCCAACTCAAGTGATGTTCAATTTGTATTTCGGGAAACGATTGGTTGATAGCATTATGAATAATTCCCGGGACCGTAAATATATTAACAATTTCGTGATATAGAATTTTATTGAATAAAACACTGTCAGTATTTGATAATGTATGTTCTAAACTTAAAAAATAGATAGCTTCTTCAATTTTAAATAGATCAACAGGAATAAATGTGTAATTGTCAGATTCATAGATAATTCTGATAGATTTATAATTAATCTGAGTTTCATTTTTAAGTGATAAAATTAGTTCTTCCAACGAAATTGAACTCCAGTTAATAGGAATATTCATAACTGAGAGCAGAGCATTAAAATTGTCTGAAACAGACAATGAAAAACCATCCGAATTAAATCGAATGGTTAAAATATAACTATTTTCAGAATTTTTCTCCATGTTTTTTTATCGTTTTGCAAATTTAGAAAAGAAAATTCAATACTGCCCTATTTGACTTGTTTTTTGTTACTTTTTCTTATCTCCATCGAAATTTCTTCAGATTTGTGTCGTATCTTTGCATTTTCAAATCAAAGCCAATAAGTTCATACGATAATATGTCAATCAAATCGCAATATAGCAAGTTATTACGGACTTTTCCTACACTTCTTAATTTTGAGGAGCGCAAAGAATTACGGGCTATAATCAAGCTGAACTATAGTTTTTTTTTGGATGATGGATATGTTTCAGGAAACTCATTGACACATAAAATTTTAATTGTTGAAATAATTTTAAATGAAATAGGATTAGGAAAGGCTGCTGTATTAAGTGTATTATTTCACGAATTAGTAGCAAGAAAGCGAATTGACATAGCCGAGATTGAAAAGAAATTCAACACACAAGTTTCCTCTATTTTGAATGGAATGATGCGTGTAGAAGAGCTTTATGCAAGAAATGCTTCACTCGAAACTGAAAATTTCAGAAAATTATTTTTGACTTTTGCCGAAGACGTACGTGTAATTCTCATTATTATTGCCGAGCATTTGCAAATTATGCGAACGTTGGATGATTTTCCGGAGGAAAAGCGTCAACAAATTGCTCGCGAAGCATCTTTCTTGTACGCCCCCTTAGCTCACCGAATGGGTTTGTATATTATTAAAACGGAACTCGAAGATTTATCGTTAAAGCATACTAATCGTGAAATTTATCGTGAAATTGCGCAAAAACTGAACGAAACGAAGCGTTCACGCGACAAGTTTATCTCTGATTTTATTGCACCATTGAAGGAAAAACTTTCCGAATTGGGTCTGAATTTCAGCATTAAAGGGCGGACGAAATCCATCAATTCCATTTATTCAAAAATTAAAAAACAGAATACAGCTTTCGAAAACATCTACGATTTATTTGCAATACGAATTATTTTTGATGTGCCGATTGAAAAAGAAAAAGCGGCTTGCTGGCAGGCTTATTCTATTGTTGCCGATTTGTATCAACCGAATCCAAAACGGCTTCGCGATTGGCTTTCCATACCCAAAACAAATGGATATGAAAGTTTGCATACTACTGTTTTAGGACCTGAAGGAAAATGGGTGGAAGTGCAAATTCGCACCGTTCGCATGGATGAAGTGGCTGAAAAAGGTTTAGCCGCTCATTGGAAATATAAAGGCATTAAGAGTGAATCGGGAATGGACGAATGGTTAAGGAGTATTCGTGAAATTCTTGAAAATCCCGAGTTGAATGCGGTAGACTTTATGGATGAATTCAAATTGAATTTGTATGATAAGGAAGTTTTTGTTTTCACTCCAAATGGCGATCTGCATAAATTGCCAAAAGGTGCTACTGCGCTTGACTTTGCTTTTTCAATTCATTCCGGATTGGGGAGTAAATGCGTGGGAGCAAGGGTAAATGGTAAAAATATGCCTATAAAATATGTTTTGAACAACGGTGATCAGGTTGAAGTATTAACATCGCCAACTCAGAAACCAAATCCAGCATGGTTGCATATAGTTACCACCTCAAAAGCAAAAAATAAGATTCGTCAGGCTTTAAAAGAAATTGAGTTTAAAGATGCTGAAATAGGTCGTGAAACCTTGATTCGTCGGTTTAAAAACTGGAAAATCGAACTTGATGACGGTAAGATTTCTCGTTTAGCCAAGAAAAAAGGTTTTAAAACTGTAAGTGATTTTTATCAGGAAATTGCACGCGAAAAGTTGGATATGCATGTTGTTCGCGATGGTTATCTGGATTTGGATAAACCAACTGTAGATATTTCTGACATCAGAAAAGCTGAATCTTTTACAAAAGAACCGCAAAACCTTGATGTTTCAGGTAAAGAAGATGTTTTAGTTATTGGTGAAGACTTGAAAGGTGTTGATTTTAAGCTGGCTAAATGTTGTAACCCCATTTATGGTGATGATGTTTTTGGATTTGTTTCTGTTATCGGTGGAATTAAAATTCACAAAACGGATTGTTCCAATGCCCCACAAATGATAGCTCGGTTTGGTTATAGAATTGTCAAAGCGCGTTGGTCAGGTAAGTCAGTTGGATCTCAATATCCCATCACGCTTAGAATTGTTGGGCACGATGATATTGGCATTGTGACAAATATAACATCGTTGATTTCGAAAGAAAAAAATATCCTATTGCGTTCTATTTCAATTGATTCGAATGCGGGATTGTTTCAGGGTAATCTAACCATAATGGTAAGTGATACCAAAGAATTGGATGTAATTGTAAAAAAAATTAAGGTCATTAAAGGTGTAAAAAGTGTCACTCGAAATTAATTAGCTAAATTTTCAGGGTTTGATAATAATCAATGTCGATAAATTGTAAATATTAAAATTGTAAATATATAACTATGTTTTCAGGAATTATTGAAGAGGCAGCTCAGGTGGTTGTATTACGTAGAGAAAAGGAAAATTTACACATAACAATGTCATGTTCGTTTACTAACGAATTAAAAATTGATCAAAGTGTGGCGCACAACGGTGTTTGTCTTACTGTTGTCTCAAAAACTACTGATAATTATACAGTTACAGCCATAAAAGAAACATTAGATCGAACAAATCTTGGGTTACTTGAGGTGGGTAGTAAAGTGAATTTAGAACGTAGCATGATGATGAATGGTCGATTGGATGGGCATATCGTGCAAGGTCATGTAGATCAGACTGCCGTTTGTACCGAAGTAAAAGAAGCCAAAGGGAGCTGGTATTTTACTTTTGAATATAAATTTGATAAAGAAATGGCAAAACGTGGATATATGACAGTGGATAAAGGTTCAGTAACTGTAAATGGTGTCAGTTTGACCGTTTGCAATCCAACTGAACATAGTTTTCAGGTAGCTATCATTCCATATACATTTGAACATACTAATTTTCAACAAATTAAAGTTGGAACGGTTGTCAATATCGAATTTGATATTATTGGTAAATATGTTAGCCGAATGATGTCATTTTAGCTTATAAATATAGTTTTTTTTTGCATAATCAAACTAAATCTGCTTCATTGTTGTTAGTAATACCAGTATTATAAAACTACAATGGACAAGTTACGAAAACACATAAAAGAATCATTCTTCAATCCCATATTACATTTTCTACCTCTTCTCGTTTTTTTAATAATTGATGATTTCTGGGGACTGAATCTTGCTTGGAAAATCACTTTTCCCTTTGCTTTGATATTGCTAATGTATGTATATTTCGTTTTTAATCGAATATTTACATGGCATCTAATTTTCACACTTATTTTTGTGGTAACTACTCTGCTTGTTTCCATAGAGTTTCTCTTTCCTGTGCGCGTGATTGATCATGCAATAATGTATGAAATAGTGTTAATAGCTTTCTTTGTGAGTTTTATAGTTTTCAGACAAAAAATTCATAGAATTGTTTTGAAGTTGATGTCAAACCTCATACCGATGACTAACAATTTTGATGAATTACTAAAAGTTATTTGGGCTTTATTACTTATTCTAATTTTTGATGTGACCTCATTTTTAATTATTCAACAATTAGGTCAGAATGTAACAGCTTATCACCAAATGCTTCAATATCTGTATGTTGGAGTTCTATTGTTTTTTACTATTTATGAAATCTTGCGCGTTAAAATTATCAGGACGAAACTTTTAAAAGAAGAATGGTGGCCAATTGTCAATCATCAAGGTAAGGTTGTTGGGAGTATTCATCAAAATACGAGCATAAATGATGAAAAAAAATATATGCATCCCGTTGTAAGACTTATATTTGTTAATAAAGGAATGGTTTGTTTGGTTAAAAATTCAACGAATGGTTATGAATCATCGAATTTATGGGATAGCGCACTTTCCAAACATGTCAAAATGAATGAGACTGTCGAACAAGCTTTAGAAATCGGAGTTGAAGCTAACTATATTGTGGTTGATTTTAAATATATGTTTTTATCAAATTACAATATAGAAACTGATAAAGAAATTCAATACTCTTTTTTATTTGTAAGTTGCTTACATACTGAGTTTACTCCCAAAAATAATCTAAATCTACAAATTAAGTGGTGGACTCAACATCAGATTGACGAGAATCTTAATACCGGTATTTTTACCGAAAATTTCAAGTTGGAATATGAATTGTTGAAGCGAAGTGGTTTGTTAGAGAATGAGAAATGTGAATGTAATTGTAGGCTTAAAGAAGTGATTTACAATCAATCGAGTGCAATCAAGAAAATTATTTAACGTATCAGTCGACTTTCTTTTTTCTTAATTCCCATAAATACAAAATCTACAATGCTTTTTTTGTTAATTTCAAATTCAGCACTTATATTTTGCCGTATATAAGGAACTTCAAGCCCCTTGATAGCGTAAAAAATGATGATAGACGAAAGTTCCAAATCCATTTTTTTAAAAATATTTTTCTCAATTCCTTCCGAAATTATTGAACGAATTATAGCAATTTCTTTTACGTCAATTTTTCTTCGCTTACGCTCAACCTCATAAATATCGTGAAAAAAATCTGCCCGCAATGAACCGTTGCGATTAACCACATTTTTCACTGCATCTAAATGGGCAAGAATCAGTTTTTTGAGTTTAATATCCGGTTCGGTCTTTTGGGTTGATACTAAAATCAGCTTTTCAAGAATTGTATCTAATTCTCTGTCAATAACCGCCTTATATATTTCTTCTTTGTTTTTGAAATAGGTATACAGAGTCCGCCGACCTTTTTTTGAAGCTTCGGCAATGTCATTCATAGTTACAACCTTTTTGCCTTTATCAGCAAAAAGTTGACGTGCAACTTCTATGAGCATATTTCTCGTATTTGACATATTTCTGTAAATTGGTGTTAAATTAGCTTTCTTTTGCAAAGATAATGAAATCTTTAGTATTCTACAATTAGTTTGTAGCAGATGTTTTTAAAAACTCTCAAAAAAATCCGATATTTATAATTATCGGATTTTATGTTTTATTTAAATATCTGTAAATCAATATAATGAATAACATTATTTCTTTTTATTTTAAATATAGATTTTTTCAAGTTTACTCAACTCTTTGTCCCCTATGGTTGCGTTCTGACCGTTGTTCAACTTTAAGCGGATTGGCTTTAATTTCATCATTCCAAACTCGGTTCATATAAATATCGTAAGCCAAAAACATAGCTTGTCGAAATGATTCTTCGGAAGCAATATTCTGACCTGCAATGTCATAAGCAGTTCCGTGGTCAGGTGAAGTCCTGATAATCGATAATCCGGCTGTGAAATTTACTCCGCTATCCATCGAAACAGTTTTAAACGGAATTAAGCCCTGATCGTGATACATGGCTAAAATACCATCAAATTTCGAAAAACTACCTGATCCGAAAAATCCGTCTGCAGGATATGGGCCTACAGCTAAAATACCTGCACTTTCAGCTTCTTTCAATGCCGGAATAATAATTTTTTGTTCTTCATTGCCAATCACGCCTTCATCGCCCGCATGTGGGTTTAAACCCAGTACAGCAATACGTGGACAAATAATGGAAAAGTCATTTTTAAGGGAATTATTAAGAATTATAAGTTTTTCGAGTATTAGTTTTGGAGTTAGGACTGACGAAACTTTTTCCAACGGAATATGACCCGTCACTACTGCCACACGCATTACATCATTCACTAACATCATTAATACGGGTGTATTTTCACCAAATTTTTGTTCTAAATATTCAGTATGTCCGGGAAACATAAACGAAGCAGATTGAATATTTTTTTTATTTATCGGAGCTGTAACTAATGCGTGTAAATGCCCGTTTTTCAAATCATTAGTTGCCATGTTTAATGCAGCTAAAGCTGCTTTTCCGGCTTCTTCTGTTGAGTTACCTATTTCAACTTTTATTTCATCATCGCAGCAATTGATTATATTAACTCGCTTTGGATTTATATCGGCAATTGAATTGGCAATATTCAAACTTAAACCTTGAATATCAAGTATTTTACGATAAAAAGATGCTACTTTAGGCGAACCGTAAATAACAGGTATAAAGGTTTCTAACAGTCTTGGTTCAGCCAGTGTTTTTAGAATCACTTCGTATCCAATGCCATTAATATCGCCCTGTGTTATTCCAATTGTTAGTTTGTCGATTTCCATATAGTTGATTATATATCAATTTGTTGTAAGAATTATATCATTTATTTGAACTCAAAAAGGATAAAATTGATTGCATCAAATTTTCCCTTTCTTTTTCAGATTGAATGCATTCAAATGGGAATCCAAAAGTACATACTTTATAATTTCCTGAGTATGCTACTGCTGCACTTTTTTCGTTTTCAGAATATCGGCAGATTGTAGCCCCATCTTCATTTATCGGCTCTATAGCATCCGGTGATTCAACGTAATAAGCTTTTGTATTTGGCTGGTCGAAATATGAAAATTCTGTTTTTTTAAAATTTTTAAATTCCGAACTCACAACTTTAACATCGCCACAAATACTTGCATGCGAAGTTCTGAATTTTAACTTTAAAGTGTTTTCAATAAATTGCCGATCTTCCGCAGTTGAATTTACAAATTCATTCAAATCGGATGCTACATACGCTCCACTGACCATCAAATTTCCGCCATTTTGACAATAGCCTTGAATTATCTGTTGCAAAGCTAATGGAAAAGTTTTAAATTCTGCTTGTTTTTTTGCATTTCCAACGAAAGTTTGTTTTTGTTTACCCAATATCACATCTACTATTTTGTAGTGATTTATATCTAAATCTTTTTCTAAAACAGCTTTTACGCTGGCTGAAACGAATGAATGTTCTGCCGATTTTATGGCTCTACCATGAATGAAAGGGTAATCGAAATTGTTTCCGGCAATAACGGTTGTTTCAAAATTGGCATTACTTCCACCAAAACCGGGCGAATCATCATTTGTCCAGCGACTTTTACGATTGAAATCATATTGCTTTCCTACAAATGCAATATCAGAAATAAATGGAACTCCTGCATCGTAGTCATTCAAAAATCCACCATAAATACTGTCAATAGAGAAGCTTGACGGTGCACTTATACGATTGAAACTATTGATTATCAATACTTCCTGATTTTCATTTGGAGCACGATATGCAGAAAGAATTTCAGATGGAAAACTTTCGCCTCCCGAATTAATTGCTGTAATTTTAAAACTGTAAATTTTTCCGGTTTGAACCGAGATAGTTGTGTCATTGGTCGAAACGATTCTCCCATTATCAAAATCGCTATTATCAATGCGGGTATAAACAATGAACTTATCAGCTTTAGCACTTGGTTCTAAACTATCAATTACTGCTTTCCAATGAAGTTTTAGCTTGTTTTTTTTAACGAACTGACAACTGAATTGCTCCACAGGCAATGGTTCAACTACGAATTTTACATTGTTTGCCGATGACAAGTATTTCAGAATACCTTTATAAACTGCTCTGCTCACGGTAAAACGAAAACGTGGATCAAGTCCGTATCGCATATCGGCAAAGTTTTGATGCGCAAGAATTTCAAGCAACATGCTTGGAACTTCAGGAACCCGCGATTCGCTGTATGATTTATTCCATAATCCGCGCCGAGTCCACTCCGGTGCAAATTGTTTTCGAATATCATCAACAATCTGATTTTGAACAATATCTGTCAAATCGCGAGATGCGTATCGTGACACAGCGTTTTGAAAATCGATTTTTCCATCGGAATTATGCAACGTACAAATTCCTAACGTGCCTATAATTGAGTCATTTAATGTTATTCCGGCATCGCTATGAAAAGCTAAAGCTAAGTCGATTGGAACATTCATTCCTTTTGATTTTGGCAGCACAACTGAACCACTTGCAAGATAATTTACCCAAAACCCGCGTGATTGAAAATCATCCGAATAATCATTTAAACCTTTGGTTCGGCTGTAAATACTATCCGGAATTCCTGCCCATTGCAGCCAATATCGAGCTCCTTCGGTATAGCGTGGATAATGGCTTGTTTCGGGTTCTGTTTCAAATTTTGGTGTAGGAATTTTTGCTGACAACGTCAGACTATCTGTACTTTTTGGAGTTTGAACATAACTTAAAATTGTCGGATTTCGGGCTATATTACCCATTCCTCCACCAAATTTCACAGCATCGGCTGTAACAATTTTATTTTTCTCAGAACTTAAATTGCTAATAATTACTTTGTTCTGATTATTTTTACCTTTATCAAAATTAAAACTACCTAGGTATAACCATGTTCCGCCATTCATGGTTTGATTTACTCTGTATTCAGTTTTAATTCCTTTGTGGATTATTGTGTAATGTGCATCGGATGTGCTGTTTTCCTGCGTTTTGTACGAAACATAAACAGCATATGTTCCTTCATCTGCAAATGCAGGATACCATTCAGCATAACTTGCATCATTCGATTTATTTACCGTTTGAATACTTCGGAACGTGCCCATTGTAAAAGGATTCTCACCCTGTAAATAAAACTTTTTGGGATTGGCAAACCCAACATTATCACCATTTTTCCAGTGTTTTTTATCATTTATTTCAACATACTTCGAACAATTATCTTTTGTATCCTTATTATCATTATCAATAATTACTTCAGTAGTTTGTGTATCACGTTCGCGTGGAAGTAAAACGTTAGCACCTGCATTTTCGAGCATGGGAACCAGAAATTGCAAAACGTAGGATTGAGTATATAAATCTTCTACTGTTTGAAAAAAACGGGCACGCTGCCACACCCAGCGTGTTTGTTTTTGGTCATAATACTTTCCGTGACTTTGCCAAAGTGCTATATGTCTGTTTAGTAGGCCATTGAAAATTTCATATGGATGTGAAATATTTTTAACTAATGGGCTTTGTGCCGGCTGAATTGAAAATAATCGAGTGGAATCGATATTAGAAGTTCGATAATAGTTTGGAATCAGATCTTCAATTTTTTTGTTTTCAACCTGACAAATAAGCGAGTATCCAGCGTATTTCCGGGAAGTTATTTTACTAATAGCAGTATAAATTCTTTTTACGGTTTCAATACGGAAAGGGATATTGTTTAATTTTTCATTCGCATTAATAATCAGTGTGTTAGTTGTTGGATTTGGAATTAAACTCAGTACTTTTACTTTTCCAATAAAACTAATATTGTTTGCAATTGTTGTTAATGAATCGGCAATTTGAGTTTCTAAATTTTTTTGTGCATAAATATTTTGATTTGCAAATAAAAGCAGAAGGCTCGAAATCAGAAATATATGTAATTGACGATTCATAATTTCAACAAAAATTAATTATTTATTCCGAAATTGCTTTTTCATTTTCAAGTGTTGATAACATACCGCATGCTGCAAAAATATCTTCACCACGCGAACGACGAACGGTTGAAACAACTCCATTATTATTCAGATAATCTCTGAAAAAGTTTATTTTTTCAGTACCTGAACTTACTAAATCAACTCCTGGAATGGCATGAAAACGAATCAGATTGACTCGACAATCGATGCCACGCAATATTTTTACTAATTCTACGGCGTGACGCATTGTGTCGTTTACTCCATCGAACAAAATGTACTCAAATGAGACTCTGCGTTGTTTGCTAAAATCATGTTTACGTAACTCTTCCAAAACCTTAGCAATTGGAAATGATTTCTCTATGGGCATTAGTTTCAATCGCTCTTCCGGAAATGGAGAATGTAAACTGATAGCTAAGTGACAGTTTGATTTTTCAAGAAAAACCTTCATGCCTGGTATCAGACCAATTGAAGAAACTGTTATACGTCTTGCACTCCATGCAAATCCATACTCAGCAGTCAAAATTTCAAGTGAACGAAGCATTGCCATAGTATTGTCAAATGGTTCCCCCATGCCCATGAATACTAAATTTGTAAGTTTTTCGGTCTCGGGAATTGACATAATTTGATTCATTATTTCTGCAGAACTTAGCTGAGCCGTAAAACCCTGCTTTCCAGTCATACAAAACGAACAACCCATTTTACAACCAACTTGAGATGAAACACAAAGCGTTGCTCGATCTTCGTCGGGAATATAAACTGATTCGATAAAATGATTAGTATCGGTTTTAAAAAGATATTTGATCGTCCCATCACTTGATTCAGCTTTCTGAATGGGGTTTGAACGCCCGATTTCACATTTTTCATTCAGTAATGTCCTGTTTTTTGATGAGATATTAGTCATTTCTTCTATGCTGTTTGCTCTTTTTTTATACACCCATTCGGTTAGTTGTTTGGCTGTAAATGTGGGCATTCCGAGTTCAGAAACGATTATTTTAAATTCTTCGAAAGTTTTTCCTATAAGTGATATTTTGGACATTTTTTTCTCTTTGTGTTGAGGGTTTAAAAGGCTTGATGCACAACTTATACTGTTTCGTGCAAAGTTACATAAACTTAGCGATAAAAAGAAAACGGAATGAACCAAATCACTCCGCTTTCTAATTTGTTTTGATTTCAGTTCTCTTCTAATTAAAAGAAATTCAGACGGTTATCGGTTATGTCAGATTTATCTTTCAAATCCTGAATAATCATATAAGGCAACGAATAACTCATGCGAGCATTTAGTTGCATTTTTTCCATTTTTGCATCAAAAGGTTGTTGATTTTCTTTTTTATTTGAGGTGCGAACCACATAAATTCCTGCATTTCCTTTAATAGGTGCTGAAATTTTTCCTAAGGTAAGATTTACTGTTTTTCCGATTACTGTTGGTTCAAATCCCGCAGTTCCAAATTGATATGAACTGAAACTAACTCCCGGCGCAGTCTTTACAGAATCTTTAATAAATGAAGCTAAACCTTCTAAAGTAGGCGTTTTAGTCATTTGTTCTGTCAGATTCTTAATCATCAAGTCTGCTTTTTTGTCCTTGATAATTTCAGCTTTTAATTGATCTTTTACTTTTTCAACCGAACGATAACCTTTGTCATTCACTTCGTTAGTCATTACCACAACGAATTTAGTTCCGCATTCGAAAACATCTGAAATGTCTTTTTTACTGCTTTTGAAAACCCATTGAATAATTTTACGAGATAATGGAATGTCGGCAACTTTATCGGTAGTTTTCAAAATATCTGAAATAGGATGAACTATATAGTTATGTTCTTTCGCTTTTTTCTCAAAGTTATCAGCAGTTAAATCAACGGCAAATTGTTTAGCATCATTGAATATTTTACTAACCGATTTACTACTTGGAACCACTTTGCGCTGTAAAATGGCTAATTTTACTTTGTGGCGTGGAGCAGTTTTTTCCATCACTTGCATAATCTGAGTTCCCTGAGCACTTTTGATTGTAAATACATCGTTTTTCGATTTGCTGAATGCCTGAGAAATAATTTCTTTTTCTACTCCTTGCATCCCTTCAGTTAGCCAACCAATTTCACCGCCATTTGCTGCAGTTTGTTTTACTGCAGAATATTTTTGAGCTAAAGCTCCAAAATTTCCTCCCGCCTTAATTGCAGATAGGATACTATCTGTTTTGGATTCATCTTTAGTTGTTAAAAATATATGACGAAGTTTTACTGAATCGGATTGCATAATTCCCGATTGCATAATTCGAGCCATTGTATAGGTGTCGTTTGTAAATGTAGGTCCGTAAACGTCGCCTGTTTTTCCTCCAAAAGCAAAGTCTTTCAAAATTGATGGAACTGATTTCTCAGAATAATTGTGTCCATCGTACATTATGTCCGAATTTGAATTAACTAAACCAACCACATCTTCAGTAGTTTTAAATTCAGAGACAAGTTTATTAATCCACTTTTGAGCTTCGTTGTAATCTTCTGGTAATGGTTTTACGTCAAATGAAACATAATTAAATGCACAATTGGCTTCTTGTTTATATTGTTCTTTTTGTTTGTTATACCGACTTTTAATTTCGCTGTCACTCACTTTTACCAATGAATCTGAAATTAAAAAATAAGGTTGAACTACGTATGCAGCATCCACACTCACTTTTCGATCTTGATAACTTGACTTGGCATCTAAATTGTTTGCTGAAACAGATTTTGAAATTAATGCATTGTATTTTTCCTGTAAAATGCTGTTTTTCACCATTTTTTCCCAAAACTTCCAATAGCTTTTCAATTTTTCAATCTGCTGTTTTTGTTCCTGATTAGTTGGGTTTTCCTGAATGCTGTTATAAAATTGCATCAGTGCATTTCTACTAAACTGACCGTTTTCGCCTGCAAAAGCACGACGTTGTTGAATCATAGGATGAATATTGTTTCCAATCAGACGTTCAGAAAGTTCATCAGGGCTTACTGCCAAACCAATTTTTTTTGCTTCAGCGTTAAGAATTTTCTCATTTACCATGTTTTCCCAAACTGATTGACGAATTTGAGCTGTCATTTCTTCATTTAGTTCTGCTTTTCCGGTTTCAATTTTATAAACTTCCGATAATTGATCGATAGCCGCAGAGTAATCTTTGATATTAATATCATCACCTTCAATCTTTGCTACAATCTCTTTTGATTTATTGAAATAAGTGGAACCTTCTTTCAGGAAATCACCTACAATAAAGGATAATAATGCAAGTCCCACTACCACTACAAGTAAAACTCCTTTGCTTCTGATCTTTTCTAATGTTGCCATTTTTTGAAATTAAATTATATATATTTTAGTACTATTTTTTCAATAAATTTGAGGGCACGAATATACAAAAAAATGTTTATACCTGTACAACTTATCGATTTTTCTATATTTTTTTAAGGATTCGTTTAGCTGAATATCTTATTCGCAAATTAATTTCACTAATTCAATCCGATTATTTGTAACTTTCAGACATTTTATTGTAAATTGTTCAATATGAATAACTTCATTAAGTTTTGGAAAATGTTGATGGTGGTGTAAAATAAAACCAGCAATAGTTTCGTAAGCATCAGACTCAGGTAAATCTAAAGCAAACCGCTTGTTAATAGTCTCCACCTCCAGTCGCCCCGAAAAAAGATACTCGTTTTCAGATGTTTTTTCGACAACATAATCCTGAGTATCGTGTTCATCTTCAATTTCACCGAAAATTTCTTCCATTATATCTTCAAGTGTTACAATTCCAGCAGTTCCACCAAATTCATCAACGACCACGGCAATGCTCTTCTTTTGTTGTAAAAAAAGTTTCAATAATTTTTGGGCTGACATATTTTCGGGTACAATGGGGATTTGATTGATTTGTTTTTTCCAGTCTTTCTGATGTTGAAACATCTCAGAAGAATGTATATAGCCGACAATATTGTCAATATCATTTTTATAAATAGGTATTTTTGAAAATCCGGTTTCGATAAATGTTTGTTTTAAAATTTCAATATCGGAATCAAAATCCAATGCAATAATTTCTGTACGAGGTACATAACAATTTCGCAATTTAACGGTTGAAAAATCAAGGGCATTTTGAAAAATTTTAACCTCATTCTCAAGATCTTTCTCATTATCAATATTTTCAAAACTTTCTTGAACTAAATAATTCAAATCAATACGTGAGAACATTTGATCATTTGATGCTGAATTTATTTTAATTCCGAAAATTCTTAAAAAAATCAACGAAATCCATGTACTAAAACGCGAAATAGGATATAATAGCACATAAAAAATTATTAATAACCACGAAAAAGAACGCAGCCATAAGTTAGGATTGATGCGAAAAATAGTTTTCGGTAAAAACTCACCGGTTATTAATACAATTGCTGTAGCTAATATAGTTTGTATAAAAGTAATAAGCAGTTGATTTCCTATTGAAATTAACCAGGGAGTCAACATATTTGCCATTAATAAACCGTAAATGACTAAACAAATATTATTGCCAACTAAAATTGTAGAAATAAATTGTTGAGGATTTCGGTAAAATATAGCTAAAATACTATATGAAAAATCCCGTTGCTTTTTATTCAATTCAAACCGAAGTTTATTTGATGATACAAAAGCAATTTCCAAACCTGAAAAAAATGCAGAAAATACTAAGGTTAAGAGTATGTAAGTGAAATTATTCAAAATTTGAATCTTAAATATGGTTATTTAAATTTGCTTTGCAAAGATACATTATTTTAGAACGTTATTTGAATTTTATAATGAATTTAGCCCTCAACTTCTTCGTTATTGTTTTTTTTTGCCCCATTAGCAAGTTAAAATAAATTCATTAACCAAAATAAATCTAAAATATATTTTCGAGTTTTTGATAGAACATAAAGATTTAATTATAAGAAATTCAGATAAATAACTAATGTTTATGGATGTAATTATACATATATCTACTAAAAATGAAAAAATATACGAAAATTTTGTATGGATTAAATTTTATTTTTGAACATTTTTACAGTACTTTTGTTAAGAATATTACGAGAGTTGTTTTGAATAATAAATATAATAGATAATAAGCTTAATATTTAAATTCTTGTCCCGATAATATAACTGTAGTTATCTACTTTTTTAAAAAATGATGTTCACTATATCTTTAATTCTTAAAATGCAAAAAAATGGAAAACGAAAAACAAAAAACAGGAGCTGAGGACGGAAATGTTCTTGACAAATTATTGAAGGTACCTTCTTATACGGTTGGTGCGTTTTCAGTTGATGTTCCCAAACGACTTCTTACTCTTAAAGGAGAATCTAAAAAATTGACTAACAAAGAATTACACTTGCTTGTTGTGTTGGCTGCAAATCCAAATACAATGTTGGAACGTAAATTCTTATTGGAAACTATTTGGCAGGAAAATAATTACTTCAACGGCCGTAGCATGGATGTTTATCTTTGCAAATTGCGCAAGCTTTTAGCTGCTGACCAAAAATTGAATATTGTAAATATTCACGGAAAGGGTTATAAATTAATTGCTCCAAATTAATTTAGATTAGTTCCGAATAAATTCAAACTAAGAGATGTACTTATACATCTCTTTTTTTTTACTGTGGTTAAAATTTCATGCTTATGAGATAGATATATTTATTAAATCTTGCCTGTGCTTTCTGTATTCTATTATTGGTTTGTCACCCATAATAAGTCGTTCATCCATTTTTTCATCCGTTCTTTTTGGTAATTGAGTAATAACAACTTGCTTATCCTGACGTAAAATTACAATATTTGAAAGTTTGATTAAATAATTTACAATATTTTTTATAAATGGTATCTGTATGAAATTCTGATAATTACGTAAATAAATAAGAGTGTGTTCATCGTCAACCGGAACAAAGGCTGCAAAAATCCTAAAATTGTCTGAAATACAATTTTGCCAAATATTCGGATAATGAAACTGTAAGTGAAACAGTTTCTCATAGTTTATAATTTCATTGGGTTTTAATGCAACAGCTTTACCATCGTCTACCACATTATTCACGTAAAAAGTAATTAATTCAGCTTCCCGAACTACAACCGGACCATTTACAAGCGTTTTATTTCCTCCACCAATCGTAGTTTTGTGAACAAAAGGCAGATGAACTACATCCAATTGATTTTCAATGCATCGTGAATAATGCGAATTCCACGAATCAATGAAAGTAGAGTAGGACATACCTGCCAATTCCTTGAAAAAGAAAGGTTCTGTCGTTTTTTTGTCCGCATCGCCCCACCACATCCAAATTAAACCGTAATTTTCATATATGCTGTATGCCTGAACATGTTGTGATTCGGGAATAGTAGCATTTTTCCCATTTGCCGGAATAAGTTTCACTTTTCCATCACTCCCAAACTGAAAACCGTGAAACGGACATTCTACTTTTCCGTCAATTAACTTACCGCATGAAAGTGAAGCACCACGATGGCAACATTTATCCGAAATACAGCAAACTTTACCTTCCTGGTCTCTCCAAAGTGTTAAAATTTGATTAAGTCGATTGATTTTTAATGGTTTATTTTTTTTTACCTCACAGGATTCCAGAATTACATACCATTGATTGTAAATCATATTCAATGAATTTTAAGAATTGAATAATTAGTTTCTATGGAGAAAGGAATTGTAATTTGTAATTGAAAACAAGAAGTGTCGACCGAATGTTCATTAAATAAAAAGTCCAGCGATTTTTTTTTCGATGGACTCTTAAAATTTACAAACAAAAAATTATTCTAATTCAAGTAGAATATCGTCTTGCATTACAGCTTGTCCTGGCTCAACATTGATTCGTTTGATAACACCATTTTTTTCCGAAAGAATATTATTTTCCATTTTCATTGATTCCATAATCAGCAGGAGATCACCTTCTTTTACGGTGTCACCTTCTTTAGCAATAACGCGGATAATGCTTCCTGGAAGTGGGGCTTTTATCCCGTTTGCACTTGGTTTGTTCGATGGAGGCATGGGTGATGCTTTCGCTGAAATTTTGTTTTCACCGGGTTTAGTTACAACTTCTTTTCGAACCAGAATTGGCGTTTTCAAAGTGTTAACTTCTTGTTCCAGCCCAACATTATATAATTTTCCATTCACTTCTATTTCGGCTTGATTACCCTCCACTGACTTGACATTCACACTATATGAAGCCCCATCTATTGTAAATTTGAATTTCTTCATGATTTTTTATCTGTTATTAATTACACCGTAAATTTTTGAACTCCAGGGCGAATAACGTCTTTCGATGCGTTTTATCGTTATCACGTTACTTTCAGTGTCATGTACTTCATCGTAATATAAATGTAGAGCCATGGCAATAGCAATTGTATCGGCATTTGGTACCTCTTTTTTCCCCAACAACTCCTTTACTCGAACCGAGCGAGCTATTTTAGCTCTTTTTTGTTTCAGCGAAATTCTTCTGAAAATTTTTTCGAATATCATATCTCTGTTTTTTTTGAATTATAGAGGAATGTTACAGTGTTTTTTTGGAGGATTCACCACTTTTTTAGTCTCCAGTGCCTGGAATGCCCGGATTACGCGGAAACGTGTATTGCGAGGTTCGATGATATCGTCGATATATCCAAAAGCTGCTGCCTGATATGGATTTGCAAATTTGTCTTTGTACTCGTTTACTTTTTCACTTACAAATTTCGCTCTTTCTTCCGAATCAGTTATGGCTGCTATAGATCGTCCTTCTAAAACCTCAATAGCACCTGCTGCGCCCATAACTGCAATTTCAGCAGTTGGCCAGGCATAGTTAAAATCGCCACGAAGTTGTTTACAACTCATTACATCGTGAGCTCCACCATAAGATTTTCGAATAGTAACGGTTACTTTGGGAACAGTAGCTTCTCCGTAAGCAAACATAAGTTTCGCACCATGAGTTATTATTCCGGCATATTCTTGTCCTGATCCCGGTAAAAATCCGGGAACATCTACTAACGTTAATACAGGGATATTGAAAGCGTCACAAAAACGAACGAAACGAGCTGCTTTGCGAGAAGCATCGCAATCAAGTACACCGGCAAGAAAGTTAGGCTGATTAGCTACGATTCCTGTAGGAGCTCCGTTAAAGCGTGCAAATCCGACAATTATGTTCCGCGCATAGTGACGGTGAATTTCTAAAAATTCATCATTGTCAACTATTGCATGAATTATATCCTTCATATCATAAGGCATATTCGGATTATCAGGTACAATTTCATTTAATCTGTCGTCTAAACGGATAATTGGATCATTGTTTTCAAATAATGGTGGCTCTTCAAGGTTGTTTTGTGGCAAGTAAGAAAGTAATTTACGAATTAGCAACATTCCTTCTTCTTCATCTTCTGCTTTGAAATGTGAAACACCTGATTTACGGGAATGTACATCGGCTCCGCCTAAATCTTCTGTAGAAATATCTTCACCTGTTACTGATTTTACCACTTTGGGACCTGTTACAAACATATAACTGTTTTCTTTGGTCATTACTACAAAGTCAGTTAGGGCAGGAGAGTAAACTGCCCCTCCGGCGCATGGACCAAAAATGGCCGAAATTTGTGGAATGACTCCTGAAGCCAAAATATTACGTTCAAAAATTTCAGCATAACCAGCCAGCGAAGTTACACCTTCCTGAATACGTGCACCACCCGAATCGTTAATTCCAATAATGGGACAACCCATTTTCATGGCCATATCCATTACTTTGCAGATTTTTAACGCCATTGTTTCAGACAATGATCCACCGAAAACTGTAAAATCCTGTGCAAAAACATATACAGTTCGACCATCGATTGTGCCATGCCCGGTGATAACTCCGTCACCTAAGTATTTTTCATTTTCTAAACCAAAATTGTTGCAACGATGCGTTACAAACATATCTAATTCTTCAAAACTACCTTCATCTAACAACATTTCAAGTCGTTCACGAGCTGTAAACTTTCCTTTTGCATGTTGTGAAGCAATTCTTTTCGCTCCACCACCTAATTTGGCCTGAAGGCGCAAATCGATAAGATTTCTTACTTTTTCCTGATTTTCCATTATTCAATCTTACTTTATAAATTAAATAAGTAAACTTTGGTTTACTTTGTTTACTTGCTTTAGGTTTACTTTGTTGGGTCTTCGCAAAGTTCAGTTAATACACCAAATGTTGATTTTGGATGCAAAAATGCAATATTTAATCCTTCAGCACCTTTACGTGGTGTTTTGTCAATTAGTGTCACTCCGCGTTCGGCAGCTAGATCGAGTTTTGATTGTAAACCTTCCACTGCAAAAGCAATGTGATGAACGCCTTCGCCTTTTTTTTCGATAAACTTACCAACTGGTCCTTCGGGATCAGTTGATTCTAATAATTCAATTTTTGTTTGTCCAATTTTAAAGAAAGCTGTTTTCACTTTTTGTTCCGGAACTTCTTCCACAGCATAACAAGTTAATCCTAATACATTTTCGTAGTAAGGAATGGCAGTTTCGAGGCTTTTAACTGCAATGCCTAAATGCTCAATATGAGTCGGTTTCATAAAAAAAAAGTTTTTATTGTTGAAAAATAATGATTCGTTCTCGATGCTTTGTTCTATTTTGTGGAATATATTAATAAATCTAAATACAGAAATTTTTCCTTATTTGAATTTCGCACAAAATTACTATAATTATTCTTCATTATCAACGAAATAGGGAATAATTTTTAAAATATTTTTTCGTTGTTGATAATCAGAAAGATAGACTGTGAAGCTTAAATTTATGTGAAAATGACACAAAGCAAAATGACTAACGGTCGGTTAGTCATTTTGCTTACATTTTATTATATTATTATGTCAGAAAGTTGGAAATATTAATCTAAACCTTGTCGGAATTGTTATTTTCAAAATGTAGTAAATAGCAGAAGAATTTGACTTTTTGATAAAGTCATTTTTTTATTCAAATCAATGCAGCTTGTTTAAGAATCAATTCCATCTCTGCTTGAACTTTTTCGGCTTCGAGACGGGCTGCTTTTGCAAAATCAGAATCTGATGAGGCATAAATTATTTGACGAGAAGAATTGACTAAAAGTCCACAGCATTCGTTTAAACCAAATTTTGCCACATCTTCTAAACTTCCGCCCTGAGCTCCAACGCCAGGGACTAATAAAAAATGATTGGGAATAATTGCTCGTATATCAGTTAGCATTTGAGCTTTAGTTGCACCTACCACATACATCATATTTTCATCAGTACCCCATTTTAAAGAAGTTTTAAGTACTTTTTCAAATAGTAATTCGCCTTGATCGTCACGCATGAACTGAAAATCTAATGCTCCTTTATTGGATGTTAAGGCAAGCAAAGTCACCCATTTATTTTTATATGTTAAAAATGGCGTGACAGAATCTTCACCCATATACGGTGCCACGGTAACTGAATCAAAGTCCATATTGCCAAAAAATGTACGGGCATACATAGCTGATGTATTTCCAATGTCGCCACGTTTGGCATCGGCAATAATAAATTGGTCAGGATAATTTTCACGAATATAATCAACAGTTCGTTCCAGCACATCCCAACCTTCCAGACCGATGCTTTCGTAAAATGCCAAATTCGGTTTATAAGCCACACATAAATCAGCAGTGGCATCGATAATTGCTTTGTTAAACTCAAAAATAGCATCATCCGATGTGTTGAACAAATGTTCAGGGATTTTAGCAATATCAGTATCTAAACCTACACAAAGAAATGATTTTTTGCGTATTATGTTTTCAAAAAGTTCTTGTTTTGTCATTATCTTTTCTTAATTATATTATTTGGATGCATTTACAATTCATTTTCTTTCAGTCGTTCTGCATTTTCAGCCACAATCAATTGATCAATAACACCTTGAATATCTCCGCCCATAAAAGCAGAAAGATTGTAAATAGTAAAGTTAATGCGGTGATCGGTTATTCGTCCTTGCGGGTAGTTATAGGTTCGTATTTTGGCCGAACGGTCGCCTGACGAAACCATAGTTTTACGTTTTGATCCAATTTCATCTAAATATTTTTGATGTTCGATGGCGTAAATTCGTGAGCGTAGCTCAATCATCGCTTTAGCTTTGTTCTTATGTTGCGATTTTTCGTCCTGACATTGAACGGTGATACCGGTAGGAATATGCACCAGTCGAATAGCCGAGTAAGTTGTATTGACTGACTGACCTCCAGCACCCGATGAACAAAATGTATCCACGCGTACATCCGATTCCTTTAAATCAATATCAAATTCTTCGGCTTCGGGCAAAACTGCCACAGTGGCTGCCGAAGTGTGAACTCGTCCTTGTGTTTCGGTTTGTGGAACGCGTTGAACACGATGAACACCCGATTCGTACTTCAAGGTTCCGTACACATTCTCGCCCGAAACTGTAAAAATAACTTCCTTAAATCCACCCGAAGTTCCTTCGCTGATATTAGTAATTTCTGTTTTCCATCCTTTAGTTTCGCAGTATTTCAGGTACATTTTAAATAAATCGCCCGCAAAAATGGCAGCTTCATCACCACCTGTTCCACCCCGAATTTCGACAATTGCATTTTTATTGTCTTCGGGATCGGCCGGAATCAATAACAGCTTAATATTCTCTTCCATTTCGGGAATTTTTGGTTCAATTTCGTCGATTTCGGCTTTTGCCATTTCGCGCATTTCGGGGTCAGTTTCGCTATTCATCAACTCTTTAGCTTCTTCCAAATGGGACAGGGCTGTTCTATATTCCTGTTGTGCTTGCATGATTCGCTCCAACTCACGATATTCTTTGTTTAACTTTACAAAGCGTTTCATGTCGCCAATCACAGCTGGATCGGTTATTAATGTCGAAATCTCCTCAAACTTATGTTGAAGACCCTCTAGTTTTTCCAAAAGTGTTTTTTCAGCCATTTTTATGGTTTGTATCGCTTAATTGATGTTTTTTATTGCTTTATTCTTGTTATCTGATAATTGATTTTTCCGTTCAGATTCTTCTTTCAAATTATGTATGAAACGCTTTAATCGACCTTCCATAATGCTTTTATATCGAGTTTGAGTAATAAAAATATTAAAAAACCACCCAAATCTAACATGCGTTTCTAAAGTATACCAACTTCCATTGTTTCTTGTTGAAATTATTGTGAATGAGGTATTCATTGTTTTAATTAATCCACTGGCATTTATCAAACTAAGATAAAATCCATTTCTTCCATTGGCGGAAATTCTTGAAGAAAGCTGACTTTGAACGGTTATATTGGGAAAAGTTATAATGCCGGGAACAATTGCGTCACCCAAACAATTTATAACATTTGTTTTTTCATTATAACTCGTTGATTTGAAATAGAACATCATGATTTCCTTTTTTTCTTTTCTCAGGTTTAACCCTTTCAAAGCCCAATTAAAAAGTGCTTCTAAATTATATTTCATCTGATGGTCAAATTCTTTTGCAGTTTTGATACAATTGCTATCAGATGCATTTACCCAAACCTGACAATAAGTTATAAATTCACCATTTTTATATTCTGTCGAAATCGAATCTTTGGAATATGCAAACATCGACAAAATAATTGAAAAGTTAAATATGAGTATAATAAATGTCAGCTTCATTGGCTTATTTAAGGAGTCAAAAATGAATTGTTTTTTTCTGCATCAACTCTTTTACTACATTCTAATTTTATATTTTCTACAAATTTTTTAATTCTCCATTCTACAATACTTTTATAGCGTTTTTTGGTAATAAATAGATTAAAAAACCAACCGAATTTAATCTTAACATTACAGGAAACCAATTTTTCATTATTTTTTAAAGGAGAAAAACTAATACTTCCTAATGCATTTTTCAACAGTAAACTCGAATAAATAATATTGGCATTAACTGTAAATGTATTATTAACATTGGATTTTGTGACAATTGCATCTACACTAACATTGTTGAAACTTGTAAAATATGGAACAATGATATCAAATTTGCCGTGAGTAACATTATTGACGTCATTTGATGAAGATTTAAAAACGATAATAACTTCATTGTTTTTATTTTGTAGTCCCAAATCTTTTAAAGCCCACATAAATAAATTTCCGGGAGTATTATGAAAGTCGCTTTCCAACTGATCAGCGACTTGAGTTATAATTTTAGTAGGTGCTTTAATCCTGCTTTCAAAATGCGTTTTGAATTCTCCGTTTTCGTAGATAGTTACTATGGAATCTTTCGGTTGAGCTGAAATGCTCCCTAAAACGCTAATTAAACAGATAATATAATAGAACAGATTTCTCATTTGCGATACAAAAATACCATTAATTTGGCTGAGTTTAAAATTTTTGAATGATAATGATTGTATTCAATTCAAATTCAGCTATTTTTAATTAAAAATCCCTTGTAACTTTCATTACAAGGGATTCTTATTAAAACTATGTAAGTCAGCTTATTTTACTGAATTCATGTGAGCAATTAAATCCAACACTTTGTTTGAATAACCCCACTCATTGTCGTACCAGCTAACTAATTTTACGAAGTTACCGTTCAAAGCAATACCAGCTCCTGCATCAAATACTGAAGTACGGGTTTCGTGTATAAAGTCAGAAGAAACTACTGAATCTTCAGTATATCCAAGGATACCTTTCATTGTAGTTTCAGAAGCTAATTTCATAGCAGCTTTGATTTCGTCATAAGAAGCAGCTTTTTCCAAACGTACAGTTAAGTCAACAACTGATACGTCAGCAGTTGGTACACGAAAAGCCATACCTGTTAATTTGCCGTTCAAAGCAGGAATTACTTTACCTACAGCTTTAGCAGCACCGGTTGAAGACGGGATAATGTTTCCTAAAATTGAACGACCACCGCGCCAGTCTTTTGCAGATGGAGCATCTACAGTTTTCTGAGTATTGGTAGCAGCATGAACTGTTGTCATCAAACCTTCAACAATACCGAAGTTGTCATTTACAACTTTTGCAATTGGGGCAAGACAGTTAGTAGTACAAGAAGCATTTGAAACAATATCCATATCTTTTGTATATGAATCAAGATTCACACCACAAACAAACATTGGAGCATCGTTAGAAGGAGCGGAGATAACCACTTTTTTAGCGCCACCTGCAAGGTGAGCTTTTGCTTTATCAATTGTTGTAAAAACTCCGGTTGATTCAACTACATAGTCAGCACCAGCAGCACCCCAACCAATATTTGCGGGATCTTTTTCTGCAAAGAAATGAATTTCTTTTCCATTGATAACTAATTTACCATCTTTGTGTTCTGCAGTTCCCTGAAATTTTCCGTGAACTGTGTCGTATTGCAACATGTAAACCATGTAATCAATATCCATAAATGGATCATTTACTGCAACGATCTGAACATCGTTTCTTTCTTGAGCTGCCCGGAAAACTAAACGTCCGATACGGCCAAAACCATTGATACCTACTTTAATCATTTTATTTATAGTTTAAAATTGAGTTTTAAATTTCGCCACAAAAGTACTAATTTCTGTCGGATTGGCAAAGATAGCTCAACTATAAATTACACTTTTTTTGTAATTGTAAAGTGGAGATGGCAAAATGTCAATTTCATCAAAAACAGAGAAATTATTTTTTAAGAAATATCAACTCGTAAACTGTTTGAAATAACATTTTAAAATTACTTAAGAATTATTTTTCTTCTTTTTTGCAGGTTTTAATTCCGAATAGGGTATAAAGTGGGCAAAATCCAATCAAACTTGTTAAAGTGAAGACCAATGCTAATACCAGAGCAACAATACCCAGTGTTTGATTGGTGAAAGTACCTTTATAATAAAGAATTATTAATGCGATTGCTGCTAGCAATCGGACTAATTTATCATAAGAACCCATGTTTTTTTTCATAACAGTAATTTTTTAAAGTTATAATGATTTTAAAACAATCAATCAAATAATAAGTTCAACATTCAGCAATTATTCAATAAAATGTTGATTGCAAGTTATTAAAATTAAATTTTAAAGTTTCTGGGTGTTTTGACGAGTCATAAATTTTTTGTTGACTATTGTAAATTGTTATTTCTTGCTTATCTTTGTTCCTCAAAACAATTAATAAAGAACTAGAATAATGGAAATTTCAGGAAAAATTATTGCCGTATTGCCACTGGCTACCGGCGAAGGAAAAAACGGACCTTGGCGTTCGCAAGATTATGTATTGGAAACAGCAGATCAATACCCTAAAAAAGTATGCTTTAACTTTTTTGGGGATAAAATTGATCAATTTCCATTATCGATCGACGACATGGTTACAGTAAATTTTGATTTGGACAGTCGCGAATATAATGGACGCTGGTTTACTTCGGTTCGTGCCTGGAAAGCTGAAAAAGCTGCAGTGAATGCTCCGGTTGCAGTCACATCGGCTACATCAACACCCGTAGCTTCGTTTGATGCTGCTCCGGCTGCAGGTGAGGGAACTGATTTGCCATTCTGAAGCTTTATAACCCACGATGGGGAGATTAAGATTTCAATCTAAAGAGTTATTTTTAAACAGATTTAATCAGTAGTTGTTTTATAAGCCATTCTTTTGGATGGATTTATGGAGGCTAAATGAAGAAAATATTATTAGGGATGAGTGGCGGCACCGACAGTTCGGTTGCTGCCATTCTTTTATTGGAACAAGGTTACGAAGTCGTGGGTATTACGTTTCGTTTTTGGGAAGAAGGTGAGAATACTCATTTGAATGATGCAAAAGACTTGGCTAATCAACTTGGAATTGAACATATTACGTATGATGCTCGTTCCATTTTTCGCGAAAAAGTGCTTGGCTATTTTGTCGATGAATATTTAGCAGGACGTACGCCGTTTCCATGCGTGAAATGTAATAACGAACTAAAATGGAAGCTGATAATTGATGAAGCTGACCGACTTGGTTGCGACAAAGTGGCAATGGGACATTATGTGAACATTATCCACGAAAACAATTATTATTTTGTGTCTGAAGGTTTAGATCCTGATAAAGACCAAAGTTTCTTTCTTTGGGGGTTGACACAAGCACAACTTTCACGCATTGTTTTTCCGTTGGGTAGATTTTATAAATCGGAAGTGCGTGCTATGGCTGCTGAAAGGGGTTTTTTAAAGGTTTCAGAAAAAAAAGATAGCCTTGGAACTTGTTTTTGTTCAGGTGATTATCGTCCATTTTTAAAAAGTCTTTTAAATGAACCTGAAGAATATATTTATCCCGGAAATTTTATTGATGAAAATGGAAAATCTCTTGGAAAGCATGATGGTTATCCGTTTTACACAGTTGGGCAGCGACATGGTTTAATACATTTAAACCGCAAAATGTTTGTTAATGAAATTCGTCCTGAAACCAATGAAGTTGTACTTACTTCGCTTGAAAAGATGTATAAAAGTGAATTTTGGGTCAGAAATCTAAACTTAGTTGATAAGAGCCTGTTTACCAATGAGTTTGAAATTTCATGCCGCATTCGGTATCGAAAACAGAATACGCTATGTCGGGTTATTTCCCTCGAAAATGGAGATGCAAAGGTTGAACTTGCCGAACCGCTTGAAGCCATTGCACCAGGACAATCTGCTGTATTTTACAAAAATGGAAAAATTTTAGGTGGAGGGTTTATCAGGTAACAATTATCAGTGATTATTTTTATAATCTCCTTGTAACTCCTTGTGTTGGTGTGCTTTCATGTTTGTAGCGATTTATAGCTGTTACAACAAAAGCATAATTTCCACTTAATTTTTGATTTAATTCACGTAGATTTATACAATTCTCTGTGGTTCGTGCGATTATATTTTTAGGATCATTCAGGTCGCCTATTTTTTTACCTTTGAAAGCATAAACCACATAATATGCTACCTGACAACCGCCTTCTTCATTCACTTCGTCCCACAATAAATAAGCATCTTTTCCATCTCGCAATACACGGATATTTTGTGGTTGAACGGAGGATTCACCATCAATATTGCGATTGATCGGACAAAATGCAGGATATTTATAAAAGTTTGATTTTAAACTGTCGTTCAATCCTTGTTTATTTTGCAAAAATGCTTTGGCACTGAAAAAAATGGCACCATCAATTTGTGGATATTGTCTGTTGAGATGCAACTGTCGGACTAATTCATTTCCATTTCTCCATGCCTGATTAGCTTCAGTTGAACCTAACTGAGAATTGTAAAGACCAATGTATAAGTTTTTTCCGAATGAATTTTCACTCCACCATTTTGCCAAAATCTCGTAATCTGCAACTTTTTTTCCAATTTCCCAATAAAGTTGCGGAGCTACATAGTCAATCGTTCCTTCCTTCAGCCATTTAAGAATGTCGGCATATAAATCATCATAATTCTGAACTCCGGCACGGGTTGCAGAACCTTTGGGATCAACGGTATTATTTCGCCAAACGCCAAAAGGTGAAATACCAAATTCCACCCACGGTTTAGTGCTTTTGATAGTTTGTTGCAATTCTGAAATAACCATATTTACATTATTTCTTCGCCAGTCATCTTTTTGATTGGGAGCAAAACCACGTGGATTTTGTTTAAACGATTTAGTATCCGGAAATTCTTCATTTCCAACACGGTAAGGATAAAAATAATCGTCGAAATGAATGGCATCAATATCATAACGTTCTACTACATCTTCCACCACACGATTTAAAAATTCGCGTGTTTCATCCAATCCAGGATCGAAATAGGTTTTGCCACCATATTTTACGAACAAGTCACGATTTTTATAATACAAATGATTTTTGCTCAATAATTCAATATTATCAGAGTTTGTTACGCGATATGGATTAAGCCAAACATGGACTTCGATGCAACGTTTGTGGGCCTCTTCAATAATAAATTGTAAAGGGTCATAAAATGGATTTGGTCTTTTTCCCTGTTTTCCGGTAAGCCAATTCGACCACGGTTCGAGCGCTGAAGGATAAAAAGCATCGGCTGTCGGTCGGATTTGTAATACAATGGCATTTATGTTGTTACGTGCAAATTCGTCGAGCATGATACGCATTTCTTCACGTTGTGCACTTGTAGTAAGATTTCGTTGACTTGGCCAGTCAATATTTGCAACGGTAGCAATCCAAACCGCTCGCATTTCGCGTTTGGGTTGTTGTGCAAAAAGTAACAGCGAAAATATTAAAACGGTGAGTGTTAAACTGATTTTTTTTGTCATAAAGCGTAAAAGTTGTAGCACAAAAGTAGATAAATTTTACAAATTAAGCAATCGATTACCTATATTTTGAGGAACAATTGTTCAATTGTATTGTTAGAATATTTAATAATAGTACTTTTGTAGCATGAACAATCAAAATAATGAACGCATGAATAAACAACTTACCATCGCCCTTGTTGCTCATGACAGAAGAAAAGCCGATATGGTAGAATGGGCAATTTTTAACGCAGATATGCTGTCGAAACATCGATTAATTTGTACCGGAACAACAGGAAGTTTAATTCAAAAAGCGCTGAATGATAAAGGTGTAGAAGTGAACATGACCTGCATGAATTCAGGTCCAATGGGAGGTGATGCAGAAATAGCTGCGTTGGTAGTTCGTAAACAAATAAACTTAGCTGTTTTTTTGATAGATGACCTGAATGCACAGCCACACGAAGCTGATATTCAAATGTTGCTTCGTCAATGTAGGGTGCATAATGTGCCGATAGCTTGTAATCGTTATAGTGCCGACTTAATGATTACCAGTACATTATGGGATAATGATGATTATGTTCCCAGTGAACCGCGCTACATTAAATTTGACCGCTAATACGGTTTAAAAAAAATATAAAGCACTGTCAAACTCTTTTGTGACGGTGTTTTTTTTGTTTAAAAGGGCTTTAAGAATTTCAATTCTTGATATGAAAATAGATTAACTTCATGCATTTTGGAGCATTGAATTATTATCCGTATTTTTGAAAAATTTTTGACTAAATTCTTCAGATGAAATATATTGCTCGAACTTTATTATTAATCCTATTTTTCTTGTTTAATTTTCAAAAATCAGTTTTGTTAGCAGATAACAATCAGTTAATTACACAAATGAAAGTAGTTAATAATGATTCTACATTTCTTAATTCATACATGTATGATGATGCTGGAAATAAAGTGGTTGAAACACAGTATTTTCAGCAAGGCAGTTTGTGGATTCGAAACTCGTTAAAAGAATGGATTTATAATGGTGATAATTGTATAACTCAACGCGAGAGAGTTTGGAAAAATGGAGACTGGGTAATAACGTATACTATAGATTTTCAGTATGATAACAGTAAACTTGTTTCCGAAATTCATTCTGTATATTCTAATGGAATTGCTAATTTGTTGAAGAAAGTGAATTATGAGTATTCACTTAATTCTATTACTTCAAAAAAGGAATATGCCTGGAATTCAGCAGATTGGTTGTTGTCTATTGAAACCGATTTTAGCTATTTATCAAACGGAAAAGCAGATTCCATTTTAATTTCAAATTTTGACTCAGGAAATCTTATTAATCAACAACTTTTGAGTTTGACATATAATGTTGATGGTACATTATCAACACAGCTTTTGCAACAGAAAGTTGGTTCAACTTGGACAAATTCCTTGTTGACAAATTGGTATTATGACATTGTTACTCAACAACTCCAAACTCAGAAAAATAAAATTTGGAATGCTACAATATCAAATTGGGAATATTATCAACGTACAGATTATGAGTATAATAACACAAATGATTTAATTTCAGAATCGTATCAGCATTGGAAAACTATGTTTTGGGAAAATGATACCCGTTATGATTATTCCTATGATTCAAATCATAGATTAATCAAAAAAACCTTATCACAACCAATTTACACAACCTGGCGGGGAATCGTGTCGATAAATTATTCCGACTTTACTCAGAATGCTGCCAATAACATTCAATCACAATTCGAATTTTGGGGTGGAAACACCGGTGATCTGACGACTTCGTTTATTCCATTTTTATTTAATAGTTCGGCAAGCGTATTGAAAGCAGAAAGTATTCAGCTTAGTTATGTTGCTATTGATAATTCAATTGATGGAACATCAAATATTAAAAATTCAAATTCATTCATACATGTCTATCCGAATCCATCGTTTGGGATGTTTTACATAAATGCACCTGGATTCAGTTTAAAATCGTGGGTAGTTTCTGATTTGAATGGAAAGATTTTAAAAAAGAATAATCAAACACTTCAATCAGGTGTGGTTGACATAACTGATTTATCTAAAGGGATTTATATGCTTAAAATTACAACTTCGAATAATCAGTTTATTCAAAAATTGCTGAAAGAATAAGCTTTTAAATTCAATTACTCAAATCATAATGTCAAAAAATGAAAATTACAAAAAAAATAATTCTACTTATGTCAGCAATTTCGTTATCTGCTGTGGCTTTGGCTGCAAATCCATTGTTAGAACCGTATAATACGCCTCATCAAACCATTCCGTTTGACAAAATTAAAACGGCAGACTATTTTCCTGCTTTTCAGGAAGCAATGAAACAACATACAAATGAAATTGAAGCTATTATAAATAATACGCAAACTCCAACTTTCGAAAATACAATTGTAGCCTTGGAAAAATCAGGTTCATTATTGAGAAAGGTTAGTTCAGCATTTTATAATTTGGTTGAATCAGAAACAACCGATGAATTGCAGGCGATAGCCGAAAAAATTTCGCCGCTGATGTCGGAACATCATAATTCGATTCGATTGAACGAAAAGCTTTTTACTCGAGTGAAAACAGTTTATTTACAGAAAGATAAGCTGAAAATTACCTCTGAACAGCAAATGCTTTTGAAAAACACTTACGAAGATTTTGCGAATAACGGAGCCAATCTTTCGGAAGCAGATAAAGCTATTTATCGCCAATTATCGAAAGAATTAAGTTTGTTGACACTTCAATTTGGACAAAATGTTTTGAAAGAAACAAATGCGTATAGTTTATTGATTTCAGATAAACAATTGTTAAGTGGTTTGTCGTCCGATTTTCTCGATATGTTAGTTACTAATGCAAAGAAAGCGGGAAAAACCGGATGGTTGTTGAATTTGAAAACTACATGTTATGCACCGTTTATGAAACAAGCCGACAACCGTGATTTGCGGCGCGAATTGTATTTAGCTTACAATTCGAAATGTATGTTGGGCGGCGAATTTGATAACCGCGAAAATGTCAGGAAAATTGTAAATACACGGTTGAAAATAGCCAATTTACTCGGTTACAAATCATACTCTGATTATGAATTGATTGATCGTATGGCTGAAAATAAAACCAAAGTATACGATTTGTTAGATAAATTGCTGGCGGCTTATAAACCTGAAGCTGAGAAAGAATATGCTGCTGTACAGGAATATGCTGATAAAAAAGGAGCTTATTTCAAAATTCAACCCTGGGATTGGACTTATTATTCTGAAAAACTGAAAGATGATAAATATGCGTTGAATGACGAAATGTTGAAGCCTTACTTTGAACTTGAGCATGTTAAGAAAGGCGTTTTTGGTTTGGCAACACGATTGTACGGTATAAAATTTACGAAAAACGTGAATATTCCGGTTTATAATTCCGAAGTAGAAGCTTTTGACGTAACGGATGAAAATGGAAAATTTTTGGCAGTATTGTATACCGATTTTCATCCGCGCGATGGCAAACGAGCCGGAGCTTGGATGAATGATTTCAAGCCGCAGTGGATGGAAGGGAAAACAGATAGTCGCCCACAAATAACCATTGTGATGAATTTTACACGCCCCACATCGACAAAACCGGCTTTGCTGACTTATGATGAAGTGAGAACTTTTTTGCATGAATTTGGTCACTCGTTACATGGAATGTTGACAAAATGCACGTATCATTCGCTTTCGGGAACTGCTGTTTATCGCGATTTCGTGGAACTTCCCTCTCAAATCATGGAAAACTGGGCTTCTGAGAAAGAATTTTTAGATGGTTTTGCAGTTCATTACAAAACCGGTGAGAAAATCCCAACTGAATTGATTCAGAAAATAAAAGATTCAGAAAATTTCAATATTGCTTATTCCTGTTTGCGTCAGTTAGGTTTTGGATATTTGGATATGGCTTGGCACAGCATTGAAAAACCGTTTGAAGGCGATGTAACTGTGTATGAGAAACAAGCAATGGCTAGCTCGCAAGTGTTACCAATAGTCATGAATACGAGTATGAGCACAAGTTTTAATCATATTTTTTCGGGTGGTTATGCCGCAGGATACTACAGCTATAAATGGGCTGAAGTATTGGATGCCGATGCATTTTCCGTTTTTGAAAAAAATGGAATTTTTGACAAAAAAACGGCAGATTCATTCCGCAGAAATATTTTGGAAAGAGGCGGTATTGAACATCCAATGATACTATACAAACGTTTCCGCGGACAAGAACCGACAATTGATGCTTTGTTGAAGAGGAATGGAGTGAAATAATAGTTAGTTTGAATACACAATCGTTTGCAACCCACGAATTTTAGGATTTCACTGTTTTTAGTGTTTCTCAATTGATAGTTATTACTTTTGCAAGATAAAAACTAAAAAAATATGAAGCGAACTCACTTTTTTTTATTGCTTATGGCTGGAATGTTAAGTGCCTGTAATTCAACGTATAAATATACTTCTTATGCTGATTATCCGGTTTACGAGGGAAATGATTTAGAGTTAACTTATTCGGCTCAAGTGTCAAAATTCAGGGTTTGGGCACCTACTGCCAATCAGGTAAAGATTTTGTTATATGATAATGGCAATGAAGGTGGAGCATATAAAACACTGGATATGGATCGTTCGGAAAAGGGTACCTGGATATTGAAAGTAAATGAAAATTTAAAAGGTAAATTTTATACTTTTCAAGTTCGGATAGGTGAAAAATGGTTGGATGAAACACCTGGAATGTGGGTAAAAGCTACTGGAGTTAATGGTAAACGGGCTGCTATCATTGATTTTGCCGAAACAAATCCGGTAGATTGGGAGAATGATGTTCGTCCTCCGCTGGTTAATTTCACTGATATTAGTTTGTACGAAATTCATGTTAGAGATTTTTCGATGGCTAGTAATTCGGGTATGAAAAATAAGGGAAAATTTTTGGCTTTTACCGAACATGGAACTAAAAATTCGTATGGTGATGTTACCGGCATTGATCATTTGAAAGAATTAGGAATCACACATGTTCATTTGTTGCCGGTTTTCGATTTTGGTTCGGTCGACGAAACCAAACTTGCTGAAAATAAATATAATTGGGGATATGATCCGGTTAATTATAATGTTCCGGATGGAAGTTATTCCAGTAATCCATATAATCCGGTGACGCGTATTCTGGAATTTAAACAAATGGTTCAGTCGCTTCATAAATCTGGTATTCGGGTAATTATGGATGTAGTTTACAATCATACATCGAAAGGTAAAGGTTCACATTTAGATTTATTAGTGCCAAATTATTTCTATCGCCAAAATACAGACAGCACTTGGTCGAATGCTTCAGGTTGTGGAAACGAAACCGCCTCGGAACGTGCCATGATGCGTAAATTTATGGTTGAATCGGTGGTTTATTGGGCAACTGAATATCATGTGGATGGTTTTCGGTTTGACTTAATGGGAACTCATGATATTGAAACAATGAATGCTATTCGGGCTGCGTTGGATAAGATTGACCCTACCATTTTTATTTATGGCGAAGGTTGGACAGCAGATAAATCGCCCTTGGCAGAAGAAAAACGTGCCGTTAAAAAAAATGCAAAAAGTTTGGATGATATTGCTGTTTTCAGCGACGATATTCGTGATGCGCTGAAAGGCAGTTGGATGCATTCTCAAATTCCCGGATTTGTTTCCGGAGTTGATAGTTTAGAGGAAAGTGTGAAATTTGGAGTTGTAGGTTCAACACAA